>Ga0247812_10000245_pt1 | contig 49397 bp, 37 predicted proteins | sample UWRJL149409B1_FD_178011 | JGI IMG/M metagenome (GOLD analysis project Ga0247812, IMG submission 178011) | Plant litter microbial communities from Arlington Agricultural Research Station in Wisconsin, United States - UWRJ-L149-409B-1 | ecosystem: Environmental > Terrestrial > Plant litter >...
TGCTGTTTATGGTACTTCTTGCTGTTACTTACCGCTATCAAAAAATTAGAAAAAAATATAAAAAGAACTATCAGTTTCATGTCGAAGAACAGCAGAAAGCTAAAGATAAGCCAAAAGCACCAACAGAGAAAGTTCCTATCAAAAATATAAATTCCGAAACTGTTGCTTTACTTTTAAAACATTTTGAAAATTTCGAAAAGGATAAAAAGTTCCTTGAAAGAGACTGGAATCTCAGCAGCCTTTCTTCAGCCTTTAATACCAATCCGAAGTATGTCTCCAATATCCTGGAGCATTTCAGAACTAAAGGCATTAATGAATATATAAACGGACTTCGAATTGATTATATCATCAATCTGCTTCAGACAGAATCCAAATTCAAGCATTATACTTATGAAGCATTGGCAAAAGAAGCAGGTTTCAGCACTACGGAACGCTTTAAAAAAGCATTTTTAGCCAAAATGGGATTCTCTCCGTCATTCTTTATCAATAAGCTAAAAAAAGAAAAAACCTAATAGCTTTACAGAAAATAATAGTAGGATATGATTTTTAACTTTTTACTTTTGCCCTGTAATTTAAAAAAACAGAAAACCATGAAAGATCTAGTTGCAAAAATCAATGCAGAAATCGAAACATTCAAAACCGAATCTGAGTCATTGTCGGAAAAAGGGGTTAAGGCTGCAGGAGCAAGAGCTCGTAAATCAACTTTGGAAATTGAAAAACTTTTGAAAGAGTTTAGAAAAGTTTCTATTGAGGAATCTAAAAAATAATTCACCCTTACTTTTACTTAATTAAGCCTTTCAGATTTCTGGAAGGCTTTTTGTTTCTAAAAATTAACACCCACATATATCGTTTAAATACTACATTTCATTAATTTTTTATACATTAAAAACGATTATTAGCGACAATAGTAATCAACGGTTGAATAGTCCCTTTTATCGTTAGCAATCAAATCAGTTAGTATAATTAATTTTTTAAACGGGAAAAATCGCAACATATTCTTCTAGGTAATTATTCTTAGAATTATAACTTTTTGTTACTTTATAACACAGTTCGTTTTCAACTTGACAATATATATATATAGAGAGAGAGAGAGAGAGAGACTACTGCTTTGCTTTTACCTAGTGCGTTTTATTAGATATTATTCCGTCAGCTGAATATCTAATTCGCTTTTGTATTTCCCATCTAAAAGTCTTTCATCACGTAAATATGTAAAATAGTCACTATAATTTGTTGGACTTAAAAAATTGAAAATATATCTTTGCTTGATTGCATTTTCTTCAAGTTGCTTATTTAATTCCCCAAAATGTTCAATGGCATATTTATTTTTAGCTTTGTTTTCATCGCTATTGTCATTGTCAGATTTGATTTCTATGACTGAAATATATTGAAAATTATCTTTTTCTATTAAAATGAAAAAGTCTGGATTAAACCAATGACTGTTTGTATGAGAACCTTTTGTGTATGAAAACTCTAATGAGTAAAAACTTTGATTTTTTGATTTTAACCAACTTGTTATTTTTTGGGCATTTTCTTTTTTAACTAACTCAGTTACAAATTTTCTTTCAGGTTCACGAGAAGTAAAAACTAAATCAATTGGTGTTTTGAGAAGAAATTTATTAATACTTTCTGCAAATGCAGAACGAGGTAATGACATATCTTCTTTGATCTCTTGAAAAGCAATTAATGTGTCTGCTATAACAATTTCATTTTCAAAATCGTCTGAAAAAAAAACGCTAGCATCACTACGCAAACCAAGAATAGATACGCTTTCATGTTCTCTATTTTGTGTTTTTACTTCAACAATTGAGTTTGGAATTTTTGTTAAAATAATACTTTTAGGCTTTTTACGAAGTAAGGTATTAAAAGCAGAAAAGACAGCTTGTCTGTTTTTTTTACCCAGATAGTCTCCTGTCATGCCAACTTTATCCATTGAGTTTCTAATAACCTGTTCAATAACTTCTTTACTAGGTAGGTTTTCACTTGTATATTCGGTTTCGTTAAGTTTTAAAATTATACCTTCTAATTTTCTTATTTGAAACTCATCGTAAATCTTATTAATTATCTCAGAAACTGAAAATTTTTCTTTTTCAATTTCATAAGTCATTTTGTACTCTTTATCTCCAACTTTTACAAACTTAGTATCTGTTTTGTGTTCAAAAGTTTCTGCAGCGAAAGTTATATAGTCTTTATAGTTGAATACTTCTGTTTCTTTTTCTATTTCAACTTCTTTTTTTTCTTTTGTATAATCTATATTATAAAGCGTGAAATGAAAATCAGCTCTATCTCCCTCAAGAATTTGACTATTTTTAATTTTAGTTTCCATTTCCAAAATTTCTTCAACCAAATCCTTAATTCTTTCACTCCATTTATCATGATTAAAAACTGTCACTTCTGCATTTGGGTAGCCATTTGGAATACGCAAACCTCTACCTAAAACTTGAGCAATCAAAAGCTTTGAGTTAAACGCTTTTTCTTCCATCGGTACAATTTGAAAAACATTTTTAACATCCCAACCTTCTGTAAGCATTGCAACAGAAATAATCCATTCTACAGGTTCATCTGAACTATCCACATAAGGTAATTTTAATACGTTACCTTTATGATCTTTATCGGAAGTTACTAATAAAACTTTTTCGTTACTTAAAAATTCTTCTGAACCTTCTCCTTTTTCGTGCAAAAACTCTACCAATCTAGTTTTTAACTGTTTAGCAACTTTAATATCCTTTGTTATTAAAATTGTCAAAGGTTTTAGATTTGAGTATTTAGCTTTGTTTAGTTTATGATTTTGAAGAATTTTTTGAAACTTTTCATTTTCATTGCTATCTTCATTTTCAACAACATAATTCACACTTTTCACAAAACGATTTTCAATTGCAGACCGTAAAGAATATCTGTAAATCACATCATTGAAGTAGTCATTGTCAATATATGAAGTTCCTGTAAAACCTAAAATGTACCTAAATTGAAAAGTTTCTTCTAATAAAAATTCTTTCCATTTTTTTATGCTTTTGATTTCATTTGTTGTTCCTTCCACTTTATTGTATGCATGATGCACTTCATCATTTAGTACCAAACATCTTTCGCCCTTACCAAATGCTAGACTGTCAAAAATTGATGAACCTGTTTTTGAGTAAATTGCGTTGATGTTTTCAATCGCAATGCAACCGTCCTTAATAGTTTGATCTGCATTGATAATTGTAGGATTACCAAATTTAGCAGTTAGTGGAATGGAGCTTTTTAAACTAGGATTTGTAGAAAGATCTTCAAATTTCTTAGTCAATTCTCTTTCAATTGTTAGACTTGGCGGACCTAGAACCAAAACTTTATCTACAATTCCTAAACCTAATGCAATTTGAGCTATACCATACATTACATAACTTTTTCCTGTTCCTGTTGCTAAATCAACACACGCAGAAAGTTTATTAGGCAACTGAATTTTCTTAAGATATTCGCTTTCAGTTTTGTATCTTAATTGTAAGTGGTCACTTATTTTGTAGTTTTCTTTGACCAAATCTTCAATGTTTCTGTACCTGGTCGAAATTAAATAATGAATTGCAGTTTTAATTGCTTCTTTTTGATAACCTCTGTTTTGACAAAGAACATCTAAAAATCTTTCCCATTCATCCAAAGGAAATTTTATAGGGTCAAAATTTTTGTCGTTTACTTTTAAAACTAAATCTTGCGTATTAAAAATTTTCTTTCCTGCCATCATTTATTTTGTTTTAATTACCTGTTTAAACTCATTTCCATAAATATCAATGAAAATGACACAAATATTGTCTCCCTTGTTTTGAAGTGGAATTTGAAGTGTATTTTGTGAATTTTGAATATCTTCACTAAAAATACAATCGCTCATCATAAAATCTTTGTTGTTAAAATCTTTATCGATAACAACCATACTCAAACTTTCAAAATTTTCTAATTCTTTATTCGTCTCTTCCTCTCTAAAGTTTGATATGAATTTCTTTATAATAAGTTTATCGCTTTCAAAAAATGCTTCAACTTCTGGTTGCAAACTAAAATGAAAGCCGATAGCGTTATCTAAATCATTGATTTTATTTTTGCTTTTTGGCTGTCTGATTTTTGAAAAATCTTTTGGGTGTAATTCTTTAATTATTTGATAAGGAATTTTAAGAAAATAATAACGAACATCATCTAGCTCGTGAAAATCACTAATGAAATCAACTGCATTAGCTGGTGCAATTATGTAAACTCTTTTAGAGACACTTTTGCCCAAAGTTTGATGTAAGTTTTCTAAAAAATATATATCTAAATTACTTTCTTTATTATTCCAATAATCCCAAACTATCACTGGATAACCGTCTTTTCTCTCTCCGTGAAAAGCAAATCCTTTTTTTGTTTGTTTTTTAGGAGTAACCTCGAATAGTTGCAAAACAAACTCAATATATTTGTCTTGGTTGAGTTCTTGCATTTTTTTAAGGTCATAAATACCCGTATTTATAGTTACAAAAGTTTTAGCAAGTTTGCCGTACTTTTGTTTTGGATTTTCTAATTTTTTATTGTCTTGGATTGTTAAAAGCCTTTTTTGCTGTGTATAAAAACTATATTTACCGATATCACAACTTATCCATCTTCTATCTAACTTTTCTGAAACAGCCATCGTAGTTCCACTACCCCCAAAAAAATCAAGTACCAAATCATTTTCAACTGTCATTGATTTAATTATATTAACTAGTAACTCTTCCGGTTTTTGCGTTGGGTAGTCAATTCTCTCTTTTGAAAATGGATTAATGATAGAAATATCCCAGACATCTTCAGGAAATTTTCCTTTTTCATTTGGTTTATAATCAAGAATTCTTGTATTACTTCCCGTATTTGAATATTTATTTCTATTTAAAGTTGTTTCAGAATAAGGTTGTCGGACTTCATCATAATTAAAAGTTTGATTTCCGTATTTTTTTGCATACCACAAAAGATTGTCATGTTTCCTACCGAAAAATTTCTTTCCAACTCTTGCTCCTGAATATTTCCAAATAATTTCATTTAAGAAATTATTTTCTCCAAATATTTCGTCCAAAACTATTTTAATATAGTGGTGCTTCCTCCAATCCAAGTGAACAATTATAGTTCCATCATCGCTCAATAATTCATAGGCAAGAATTAATCTTCTTCGTATATATTCAATAAAATCAGAGCCTTTTGCTCTATCAAAATAAGCCTTTTGCTTTTCTTTACTTTCAAAATCCTCTTCTGTACCAAAAGGTGGATCAATATAAATTAGTTTTACCTTTCCTTTTACTTTGTCCTTTATAAGTGGATCTTCGTTTCTGTAAAGTGTTTTTAGAAATTGCAAATTATCTCCAAAAACTAACATATTACGCCAATCATCTTTAAACTTTTCTCTTTCACCATTATATATCTTTTCTACTTGCAAGGGCACTGCAAATGTTCCATCTTGGTCGGCTAATATATCTTCTTTACGCATTTTTCCTGCGTAACGAATTTCGTATTCCTTATGTGTTGTTGGAAAGAGCTTATCTGCAAAATCTTCTGGAATAGTTGAACCATTGGCTAAACATTCTATTAAAAATTCTCGTTCTTGTATGCTTAAATTTTTCATTTCGTCAAAATATTGAATTTTGCAAAAATATAACTTTAATTTTTGCTTTTAATCTGTCAAATTTTAGTTTTTTTTTTTAGAAAGTTTTTTCACATAATCATTTTTATGTTAAAGTATCCAGATTTTTTATTGGCAAGATAAATTGACACTTATACTTTACAGAAATTTAAATTGTAAACTATCAAATAATAAATACAGAAAATCACTTTTATTATCTTTACTTACCATTTTAAATGAAGCAAAGTAGTACATTAACTCTTAGAGTAAGCAAGTATAACTACCTGTTTTTTTTTTGTTTTCTGTTAAATAAAAAAAGATGCTAAAGCATCTTTTTCTAATCTTTATATTCGATTAATACATAAATTACTGAATTAACTCATTTTCGCTTTGTATTCTCTTTAATAAATTTATCTATATTAATTTCTACATTAAATATATTAATAGATTTCATATTTAATGCTTTCGCAAGATATATCAGTTTTTCTAATGTAGGATTTGCATCACCTCGTTCAATTGTACCCACTAGGTGCTTTGTCAAGCCAATATTTTTATCCGCAAGCTCTTGCTGCGAGATATATTCTTTATTATATTCTGAACTTGGAATCCCTTCACGAAGTTTTCTCAGTTGCTCTCCTAACTTTTCTTTTTCAGTCACGTGATTTTTATTAGCTTTCGATAAAATTCACACTTATTTGCAAAAATATTGGTATGATATATCATACCGTACTCTTTTTTTGTTATATTTACAACTTAATTGCATAATATATGTAATTTTGCGAATTCTTCAATTAAAATATTTGAAGCACTCGCTTTGAATCTCGCTCTTGAAAACTGGTAATTTTTGCAACGAGATGATAAGTACGATGCTCACGTCCTACGGCGTGGGCTCACTTATTGTTGCAAGGGTATACCAGTACCTCAAGGGCAGTAAGCTGAGTTCCATGCCTTTTTTTATTATAAACTCACTTATAATTCCTAGCGTAACTTCTCTAATTTTTTTGAGTTTCAAATATGATATTTCAAACTTTTAATTATTATGACTGTGCACTAAAAAATCTTTGTTTATGACTATTAAGACGTTTACTTAATACATAAAAAATGGCCCTCTATCTCGTCGCCAAACTAACATAGAGGACCGTAGCTAATCAAATCACTTCAACTAACCAATCCCAATATTATGAATTATTTTTCATTTTACAAGGATGGAAGAGCTCTTTATTGCCTAATTTTTATGGGCATCTGCTTCGCTTTTTCATCATCTTTTGCCAGCACAAAACGGCATTTCAGAATTATGCATCAACAGTCTCTAGTTCAAGGAACTGTAACCGATGGATCGGGTCCCATTCCCGGCGTAACTATTTCCATTAAGAATAAATTAAATTCTGCTTCGATATCAGATTACAGCGGACAGTATTCAATTGCAGCATCCCCATCGGATACTCTGATTCTATCTTTTATTGGATACAAAACGGCGTATGTTCCTGTAAATGGACGCAAAATTGTAGACGTTAAACTTATTTATGATACCACAACACTACAGGAAGTACGAGTCAATGCTGGATATTACACTGTAAAAGAAAGTGATCGAACCGGTAACATAGCACGCATAACATCCAAAGATATACAGACGCAGCCTGTCTCTAATGTTCTTTCCGTGATGCAGGGACGTATGCCTGGAGTAAACGTAACTCAAAACACAGGAATGCCCGGAAGTGGTTTTACAATTGAAATCCGCGGAAAGAACAGTTTAAGAGCTGAGGGAAACAATCCACTGTATATAATTGACGGAGTACCCTATTCCTCGCAAAGTATAGGAAGCACCTTTACATCATCAAATATGCCTGCTGAGAACAGTCCGCTAAACAGCATCAACCCAGCCGATATTGAAACTATCGAAGTTTTAAAAGATGCTGATGCTACTGCGATCTATGGTTCCCGAGGAGCTAATGGTGTTGTGCTAATTTCGACAAAAAAAGGCGCAGAAGGCAAAACTTCATTTTCTGCCTCGTATGTATACGGACTCGGCAGAGTAACCCGTTTTAAAGATGTCTTAGAGACACCGCAATACTTAAAAATGCGTCGTGAAGCTTTTGCGAACGATGGCGTCACGCAATATCCAGCATCTGCATATGATGTTAACGGCACGTGGGATCAGAATCGAAACACAAACTGGCAGAAAGAATTAATCGGTGGTCTGGCGGGTTATACTAATCTACAGGCTTCGATCTCAGGAGGGTCTTCTCAGACAAATTTTCTATTAAGCGGAAATTATTCCAGAGAAACTACAGTCTTTCCCGGTGATTTTGACTACGTTAAAGCGGGTGGTCATTTGAATCTTAATCACGAGTCGGAAAGCAAAAAGTTCAAAGTTAATTTCTCAGCGATATATACTGCACAATTTAGCAGTCTGCCATCTGTTGATCTGACGCAGATTTCGACCAGATTGGCACCAAACGCACCTGCCCTTTATGATACTTCTGGAAATCTTAATTGGGAAAACAACACCTTTGCTAACCCTGTCGCTCCTTTAGAAGGAAAAACAAAAGGCACCACTTATGACCTGCTGGCAAATGTATTGCTATCATATAAACTAGGCTACGGTTTTACTATCAGCAGCAGTTTTGGTTTCACGGACCTGCGTCAGGAACAGCTAAATTTTCAGCCACATACTATTCTAAATCCCTTCTTTGGCCTTGGAAGCGAAGCTTCCTCACTCTATACCAATCTTATAAACAGGACTTCCTGGATTGCTGAACCACAGTTAACTTACAAAAACAGTTACGGAAAAGCGGATATCGAAGTTCTTATTGGTACTACCTTCCAACAGCAGAAGGGAGATCGCCAGCTAAATAATGCAACAGGGTTTGCCAGCAATAGTCTTATGGAAAATCCTTCTTCTGCTTCAACCTTTAGAGTTGTGAGCAGCGATCAGAACTTATATCGCTATAATGCCGTTTTTACAAGAATAAATTTTAACTGGGAAGGAAAATATATTCTTAACCTAACAGGAAGACGCGACGGTTCAAGCAGATTTGGGCCGGGAAGGCAGCTTGCAAATTTTGGTGCCATAGGAACAGCATGGGTTTTAAGCGAAGAAAATTATATAAAAGAGAATCTCGGTTTCCTAAGTTTTGCAAAAATACGGGCAAGCTACGGAACAAGCGGCAACGACCAGATAGGAGATTATCAATTTTTAGACACATATAGCACTTCGGGACTTAGTTATTCAGGGATTTCAGGATTACAGCCAAGCAGATTGTTTAATCCAAATTTTGGATGGGAAACAAATCTGAAATTTGAATCAGCATTAGAAACTGGGTTTTTAAACGATAGAATTTTTACGACTGTTTCATGGTTTACAAATAAATCATCAAACCAGCTTGTAGGTGTGCCTCTTCCCGGCACCACAGGTTTTCAGTCCATACAGGCTAATCTTGATGCGGTGGTTCAAAATAAGGGCATAGAATTTACAGTCAGAACGCTGAATCTAAAATCTGAGCAATTCAGCTGGACCACAAATTTGAATTTCACCAGTATTAAAAATAGATTGATTTCTTTTCCTGGACTTGCTGTCTCAACATACAAAAATCAATATTTAATCGGCATGCCGCTTAATATTCTAAAAGTTTATCAGTACACTGGACTTGATCCTGCAACAGGAACATATCATTTTAATGATGTTAATGGCGACGGCGTTTATACTGCCGCTGATGACAAACAGACAATAAAAAACCTGAACCCTAAGTTTTACGGTGGACTACAAAATCAGTTCCGTTACCGTAATCTGAATCTCGATTTTTTGTTTCAATTTGTCAAGCAGGAGAATTTCAATGAAAATTATGGCAATCCGATGCCTGGTACAATGTCTAACCAGCTGTCTGGAGTAACTGACCATTGGATGAATTCTGGAGATTCCGGACCTTATCAAGGATACAGCAACAGTAACAGCCTACGAAATCTTGCCAACAGCAGGTATTCACAAAGTGATGCTTCGATCAGTGATGCCTCTTATATAAGACTGAAAAACATTTCATTGTCTTATCAGCTTCCAAAAGAATGGACAAAAAATTTTAGCTGCAGGCTTAGCTTTCAGGGACAAAATGTGCTCACTTTCACTAAATACAAAGGAATGGATCCTGAATTTAAATCCGCTGGATATCTTCCTCCCCTACGAATTTACAGTACGGCTGTAAATATAACCTTCTAACTTAATTATTCTCAGATGAAAACATTTAAACTAAAAATAAAAGTTCTAATGAAACAGGCATGCTTTGCAGCACTGTTTGCAAGCTGTCAAAATTTTGCTGATGTCGACCTGCCGTCTTCACAATTAACCAGTGATGCGGTCTTTCAAAATAAAGCCACTGCTGAAGCGGCAATGGTTGATATTTACTCAAAAATCAGAGACCGGGGTCTTTTGACGGGTTTTCCGTCAGGGCTATCCAGGCAGCTTGGATTATATGCCGACGAACTGCAATATTATGGCACCTCAGGAACTGCACAGGATAATTTTTATCAAAATACACTGCTGGCTACAGGTCCGGAAATAGCAGAATTATGGAACAGCAGTTACAATCAGATTTATGCGGCAAATTCAGTTATTAAAGGAATCTCAGGTTCAGTTTCTCTTTCTGCTTCCGATTCAGAGCAGCTTACCGGTGAAGCCTTGTTTGTCCGTGCAATGATACATTTCTATCTGGTAAACTCATTCGGACCGATTCCTTATGTTACTGAAACGGATTATAAAAAAAACAGCTCCTTGCATAAAACCCCCGAAAATGAAGTATATAGACTCATCAAAGAGGATATGCAGCAGGCGGCTAATCTCCTTCCTGTAAATTATGTTGGAACTGACAGAGTTAGGCCCAATAAAGCTGCTGCTCAGGCAATGCTGGCCAGAATATGCCTCTATATGGAACTTTGGGAAGAAGCTGCGAACTATGCCTCTGCTGTTTTAAATCAAAAAGAATGGTATATCTGGCCTGTTCCGCTGGATTTAGTTTTTCTAAAAGACAGCCGTTCCACCATTTGGCAGTTAATGCCTGTGACAGCAGGCAGGAACACCTACGAAGGGAATATTAACATTTTCACGCAGGGCCCGCCGCCTTCGGCAGCTATTTCTTCAGAACTCTTAAATGCTTTTAGCAGCAAAGACCAGCGTAAAGCACAGTGGATTAAAGCGGTGACTAATGGGAGCTCAACCTGGTATCATCCCTACAAATATAAAAAACAGTCTTCTACGGCAGCTTCTGTGGAATATTCCATAGTACTGCGTCTTTCGGAACAATATTTAATTAGAGCTGAAGCCCGTGCTCATTATGGGGATTTAATTGGGGCAAAAGAAGACTTAAATAGGATACGGAATCATGCAGAATTGGAAAATACGGCAGCTATTACCTCATCAGAAATAATTGATGCGGTACTCGCTGAGCGCCGTCTGGAACTTTTCACCGAACATGGACACCGTTTTTTTGATCTCAAAAGAACAGGAAGGCTTAACACGGCACTATCGTCAGTCAAGCCCCAATGGAAGAATACCAGCCGTCAATTGCCTCTTCCTGAATCTGAATTATTGCTGAATACCAATTTAAATCCCCAAAATGAAGGCTACTAAAATATACAATGATTTTTTCACCTGGATTACCTGTTTCATTTTTTGGTTAGTAACCTGTCCCGCCATTCTGGGACAGGCCAGCCAAAAAAAAATCCTTACAACAGATGATTATAAGCTGTGGAGCTTTATTTTTCCTGACCAGATATCAAACAACGGAAACTGGACTAGTTACCGGCTCCAGTATAAATACACTGATAATGATACACTCTTTGTGCAGCACACTTCAGATCAAAGCAAAAAAAATATTTTCCCTAACGCTTTAAAAGGAAAATTTAATGGAGAAACAGATTTTGCCTGCATAGCGAAAAGCATATTTCGGTTAGTGAATCTTAATACGGGGAAGCAGTTTGAAATAGCGGGAGCAGAACGTTTTGAATTTTCAGCAGATCAAAGATTCGTTGCCCTCATTATTAAAATGCCTGAAGGGAAGAAAAGACTTGAAATCAGAAATACCGATGGAAAGTTACTATCGGAGATCCCGAATATCAGCCGTTACTATTTTGATCCCAAATTGACAGGCATCGCGTACAGTACAGCAGATAAAAATATCTTTAGCCTCGAGGTTCTTATGTTCAGTGATGCCGCTGCAAAAAAACGACTTGCTGAGAATAGTGATGCCTCGTATCAGAATATTATCTGGAAAGAAGATGCCATAGCTTTTATACAAAATAAAAAACAATATCCTGTGCTGTATAATTATGATCTGAAAAGAAAAAAACTTCAGTCTTTAAAATCGTCGGATCTAAATTCAGTGTGTCCCAACATGACCATTTCTACTTCAGAAAATACAAATCCGCTGCATTCCGCTGGCGGGTCAAAAGTATTTTTTTGGCTGAGAGAACCTCAGGACAATAACAAACAAATTAACGAGAATGAAGTTGAGATACGAAATTCCAGAGACAAACTTCTTTTTGACTTTCATGAATTTTCTCCATATTATACATGGTCTGATAAACTGGCGGTCTGGAATTTAAGTACTAATACGGTCCGCCAGATCACCGATAAGAATTTACCTAAAGCATTTTTAAGTCCTGATTACAATTATGCTTTTCCTTACGATCCCGCTGCCTATGAGCCGCAAAGTATGCAGTCATGTCCATATGACTTATTTGCGCTGGATTTAAAAAGCGGGGAAAAGCATATAATTTTTAAAAATCACTATCCGGGCAGCACCCTTTCAGCTTCTCCTGATGGAGCTTACTTGTGTTATGCAAAGAATGGGCAATGGTGGATCTTTGACATCCGCAAAAAAAAACATACCTGCATAACATCTAAAATTCCCGCTGTTTTTCGAGACGAAGACGCGGACAGGCCAAAATCGAATTCCTATTACGGACTTGGGGCATGGACCACGAATGGACAAATTATACTATATGACAGATACGACCTATGGTTAATTTCTATGGACGGAAAAATTAAAAGAAGACTGACTAATGGAAGAGAAATTCAAAAAGTATTCAGGATCAAACACCTGGATATTGAAATAACCTATGGCGATATGGAATTTAAAAAATACATCGTTGATCCTCCCAAAGGTATCCTGATGTCAACAGAGAATAAAGAGACAGGCGCCAGTGGTTTCAGCTGCTGGGAACCAAAATCCGGAGTAAAAGAACTGGTATGGAGAGATAAGAAAGTGTCACATATAAGTAAGGCCCAAAATAAAGCGGCCTACCTGTATGTCGATCAGAATTTCACAAGCCCGCCCAGATTGATGCTTTATGACAAAAGCGCTAAAGAGATTGTACAGACAAATAAACAGCAACATCATTACCACTGGGGCAGAAATGAGCGAATAGAATATACAGTTAATAATAGAAAAGTAAAAGGGGTTTTATTCTATCCTGCAAATTATCAGCAAGACCGGAAATACCCTATGATTGTGTCTATATACGAGCGCCAGTCTCACAAATTAAATGACTATGTAAATCCATCTCTGCTGTCTGAAGACGGGTTTAACACCCCCAATTTTACGCTTCAGGATTATTTTGTGCTATATCCGGATATCGTATATGAATTCGGTAATTTACGGGAATCTGTCACTAAAAGCATACTTGCGGCAGTTGATTCCGTAGTACAGAAAGGAAGTATAAAGCCTGACAAGATAGGATTAATCGGGCATTCCTTCGGCGGTTATGAGACCGATCTGGTCATCACTCAGACTGACCGGTTCGCAGCAGCGGTAGCGGGAGCCGCCTGGACCGATCTTGTCAGCACCTATCTGTATATCGGGCCATTATTTCGTAAGCCTAATTTCTTTAGAACGGAGAACCACCAGATCAGAATCGGAAAATCCCTGTATGAAGATATGCCAGCTTACCTGAACAATTCTCCTGTGCTTTTGGCCGGAAATACAAAAACGCCTCTTTTAGGATGGGCAGGAGAAGAAGACCGTCAGGTTCATTCCCTTCAGAGTAAGGAATTTTATCTTGCGTTACGACGATTAAACAAAGAGCATACGCTGCTTATTTATCCTAATGAGGAACATCAAATCAACAGCAAAAAAAATGCGGTTGATTTAAGCAATCGGATAATGAAATGGTTTGACTATTACCTAAAAAACGGCGTTCGGGAAGATTGGATGAAGGCGGACTATAATCGTTAATATATAAAAATACCGCGGTATCCTTTTAAGATACCGCGGTACTTTTTTCCGCTGGCGGGTTTTAATCGAATTTTTTAAGCGGAGTGAGACAAGTGTTTGCTTCTGCGTGTAACACCATGCTGTTATCATCTGGAGCGGTACATATTACAGTACCGGCATCGTCACAATCAGCCACATAGGAACAGGCAGAAGAAGGAGTTAAACGGGCATAACCTGGGATAGGTGCCGCTTTATCTGCTCTTAAAGAGCTTGTACCGGCTGCACTTGCTAATGCAAACGCAGCAACTGCCATTGGCAGACCGATTTTTAAAACATTTAATTTCATAATAATATAATTTTATGATTAATGATCTACTCTTTTTTACAGGTTTTCGATCAAATCCCTGCTACTTGGCCAATAGATTGTCTGTATTTATTGTATGATATTTAGAAGTGATCTGTACATCGATTTTATACCGAATGATCTTATTGCCGATCATTACATAAAGCTGGTCGCCGTACACCAAAAACTCTTTGATTTTTTGATCATTCAGATTAATTATAGTAAAACTTAAAAGATAGCTCTTCCGCGAAAGATCGTACACATCGATTATGCTTGTTCTTTCCCACATTCTGTCATCTTCGTATAGACCAGGCACAGCAGAATTAACGAACAGCAGATTCTTGTAAACAGCGCTTCTTTTATTCACGAATAAGGGCGGTTTTGAGAATTTCCGCTGCTTGTGTTTTTTGTCTTTAGCGATGCTTAATTTTGCTTGGGTTATGGTATCTATAGTGTTGCCTCTGCCTATAATCCTCAAATTTTTATCGGCAATTGTAAATTGATTACGGTAAGCATACAGATACACTATTTTATTCATTCCCTTACTGAAGAGCAGCTGCCCGTCGGTATCAAATACACCGTCAAACTGCTTCTGCAGGATATCCGGATTTAAAATAGTCTTTTTATTATACCCCGTCTGGATGACTCCCAGTATATTTTCTCCCGTTATTTTACTATTTGTAACTACTGCAATTGAGGATGAATCAACTGCAAGAGCCGTTGTGAAATACTCTCCTTCTTTATATACCATTTGCGCCTTCCAATCAGTTGTTTTTCCTCTAAAGACACAGGGAACAGTCCCGTCTGTTACAAAAAAGTACGGTGCTGCCACACTTACTTTAACCGCCCTAAAGGGCAGATCTTTACGGTTTAAATTAATTATTCCCTGCTGTGTCCGGATTAATTTTTTGTTAAGTATTGTAACACGAAGAGGCGCGGTTAAATTTCCAAGGTAAATATGAGCACTGTCAGCACCGGCAATATAAAAAGAATTGAATTTCAGGTCTGCTATTGCTTCCTGCGTGATGGGCGAATGAGGAAATCGTCTGGTCAGTTTGTTATGATAATGGACGATATTTTCAGAAAGCATAAATAAGACTATCACTATGCTGCTGCCACTTAGGGTTATGATGGAGAACAGCCCTGTCAGCTTAACTGTCTTCAAAAAATGATTGCTCACTTTAAATCTGCTTTTATACAGAACAATTGCAGCTGCGCCAAGACATACAAATACAATGTTAAATATCATATGAGATTTCCAGTCCAGTTTTTCCAGAACACCGCCGCAGGAACAGGGTATAAAAGAGGTATAGTTCATTATTATAAAAATATAGACCGTAAACATAACCATTAATCCATAGGCAGAGAAAAGTCCTGCCAGCTTGTATCTGGGTAACATCAGCATTATACAAATCAGGAATTCAGTTACCGGTACCAGCACTGCGATCCAGTCCGCAAAAGGACTCAGCAGCGGAGACTGCCCAAGCTGAATTTTGAAATGCTGGAAATCCAATAGCTTGCTTGCTGCGGCATAAACAAACAGCAGCACATACAGCAGGCTGATGATTTCAATTATAGTATTTCTTATTTGAGGTTTGAGATTCATGACGGTCTGTTGATTAGAAAAAGAAATGTGAAATGATTCAGAAGAACATAAACAAATGTAAATCAACACTTTCACAAAAATCCTATCCAAATCAGGCAAAAATTCTTCCAAAAGAGATATAATGCATAAAACATTCTAAAATAAAACCGCGCTGTAAATCGGCTAGATTTGCAGCGCGGCAGGCATTAAAAATACAGGCAGTCTAAAACTGCCTGTATTCACCTTTAAAAAAGATCAATTCTGCACTACATAAGAACTAAAGCCCTTAACAGCAAAATCAAGGCATAGGTCAAAAGCGGCCTGACCTCTGAGCTGCGCCGTTCCTCCCATCAGAATGGAAGATACTTTAGCCTGGTCATTTTTATACTTTCTCACATTCTGAAAATAACCTGTCACTGCATTGTAAGCACCGAATACCGTTCCTTTAGTCGTATCAGTCTGCTGTGTAGGATGGCTCATTGCATACTCAAAGGCATTGTCTACCATATTATTAAAACAGGCGGATAATTCATCATTTCTTCCCTCCTTCAGTTTTTTCAATACTTCCCTGCCTGGCACCATAGCATGCTGGATTAGCTTTTTAACTTCCTGGTCAGATATACGGGTCTTTGTCCAATAATTAAAAACCGCTTCAAGACTGCTGGACAATGTATCTGAAATACCCATTACTTTATGCGCCTGCTCAAGGCGGTCTTTAGCATTTGAAGTATGACGTATGCGCACCGTATTGGTTTTAGACTGCATCGTAGCATTAAGTGTATTGGCGCATACTATGCGGATAGGCGTAAAAGCTGCGGTAATACTGCCACTTCCGTCATGCGAAGTAGTCAGGAAAAGATATTTCTCAATCAGATCTTCTTTTCCTACACGGATATAATCAGGCAGTTTTGCCGTGATAAAGATCCTCTCACCGTTGCCCAGCGCGCCAGCGGTCTCATACATTATGCCGTCTCCCCCGACAATGCTGTCAAAAAAAGAAAAAGCATCCCTGTTCTGTACAATATGGTAATCCTTGCCTACTACCCCCAGCACCGTGTCATTATCGGTACGCACGGTACTGCAGTAATCTGGAATATCAAGCCTTCCTGCAGTAATAAAGTCCTGCGTTACAAGTGGAGAGGAAGGTGTAAACAGCCTTCTCTTCTCCACTTCAAAATCCAATCCGGCGTGCGCTATTGCTGAAGCGCTTGTCGGGTATTCTTCCACTATCTGCCCAAGATTGTGCCATGCTTTTTCCTTTACACTGAAAAAACTGTGCTGCTGGGTCTGTTCATTATAATAAATATGATGTCCCATGATTTGTGATTTTTTAAGTTAAACATCCAATTAAAAAGGCACATCTTGCCCAGCCTTATCTTTCCCTTTCTTAACAGCAGTTCTGCTGTTCCCCTCCTGAACACTTGTCGCATTTTCCTCCTCATCAGCTTTATCACTGCCTCTTTTTGCAAAAGCAATAATATTTATTGCATTAACATGAAAGTCAATGCTGCCTATCGGATTTCCGTCGCTGTTGATATACACATGCATACCCAGTCTGCCGTTTAGAAGCACGACAGCTCCTTTCTTAACCCACTGTGCTGCTTTCATACTGAGCCAGTACGAACAATTGATAAAAGTTGTTACCTCTTTGTACTCGGAACTTCCCCCCGTCTTATAGCGGTCATTAACCGCTATACTGAAAGTTAAAACTTCTTTCTCTCCTACGGTACGTACTGCCGCATCTGCTGTAACCCTTCCTGTAATTTCCATAACTTTAAATTTAAAAAATGAATAAATAATTGTTAACCACTGATCAATACCTAAGGAATATTTTATGAAATACTTAAGCAATAGCTATTGATCCCTGCTTCCTTAACTCCCGCTCCGCCCTTTAAAAAAATTGTTTTCAAAAGAAAAAACGGAAAAAAAGAAAGCAAGAATCAAGCGTCAGTTAAAGGATGCGGAGTGCTATAAGTCCCGAAGGGCGGACGAAAGGAAACTGGAGTCCGTTATGCGCATGCAGCAGACGGCTGGCGCTATCTTGGCTGCCCTTTTTAGCCGTTTCGAATGAAAACCGATCTATACTAAAAAATTTACTTCAGCAAAGCTTGTCAAGTCTGCAGCCTTCCGAATACTGAAAAACTTTACGAATCTCAAAAAAAATCAAAGAGTCTGGATATTAAAGTCAGCGTCAAACCTGACGGCAAGATGAACGGTTGTTTAACAACCGCCTACCTTGCCACCCTTTACCTCGGAACTCGGTGGTGGAGACACTAAAAGAAAAAGAGTTTGAAAACATGAAAATGAAAGATGATGAAAAGAGAAAATTCAAACAGAACACGAATCGTGGGACTGCGATTAACTTCTTTGGAGTATGCCGAACTGGAAAAAAGATTTAGAGCAAGTACCTGCCCAAAACTAAGTGACCATATAAGAAACCACTTATTTAACAAGTCCATTGTAACTACATACAGGAATGCTTCCTTTGATGATTACATCGAAGAAACAATGACGCGCAATAATGAGCTTAATTCAATAGGAAATAACATCAACCAGATTGCCAAAAAGATGAATTCTTTTAAGGCAATATCCGAATTTAAGACACAGGTATTCTGGTTTGAGGTGGATAAAAAAAGCTATTCGAAAAAATAGAAGAAATTAAATCCACTCTCAAAAATTCTCAGAGCAATGGTCGCAGTTATAAAAACCAGTAATTCGGTACAGCATATTTTAAACTACAATGAGATAAAAGTAAAAGAAGCAAAGGCTGAATGTATAAGTGCTATTAACTTTCCTATTGAACTCGACAGACTAAATTTTACCTTAAAACTCAATCTCTTTAAAAAACAGGCTTCGCTTAACGAAAACGTTAAGCGAAACGCTGTACATATATCATTAAATTATGATCCTTCGGAAAACCATTCTAAAGAAAAACTTAATAAAATTGCCAAAGTTTACATGGAAAAAATCGGATTTGGAAAACAGCCATATCTTGTTTATCAGCAGTAAGATGCAGGACACCCGCATCTGCATGTGATTACAAATAACATTCAGAGAGATGGAAAAAGAATCGATCTGCATTTATTAGGTATTAGAAAATCAGAACCTGCCAGAAAAGAAATCGAAGAAACCTTTGGGCTTGTAAAAGCGGAAGGTAGAAAAACAAAAGAACAATTTTCTTTACAGCCAATTGCAAACAGAAAAGTAGAATATGGAAAAGCAGAGTCCAAAAAGGCTATCAATGGAGTTTTAAACAAAGTTTTATTTGAATATAAATATTCAAGCCTTCCAGAACTGAATGCCGTTTTAAACCAGTATAATGTTCATGCTGATAGAGGAACCGAAGAATCACGAGTTTTTAAAAACAACGGACTTCTCTATAAAATACTTGATGAAAGTTCCAAACCAATTGGAGTACCAATCAAGGCAAGTGATTTTTACAGTAAGCCTACGTTAAAATTTCTGGAAGAAAGATTTAAAGTTAATGAAACAAAAAAAGAATCACATAAAAATCATGTGAAAAATGCTGTAAGGATGGCTTTCTATGATGGAAAGATAAAATCTCCAGAGAAATTATCCGAGAAACTTGAAAGCGAAGGCATTCATATGGTTTTAAGAAAAAGCAAAGATGGACAGCTCTACGGAATTACTTATGTAGATCATAAAATGCAGTGCGTTTTCAACGGAAGTACTCTTGGAAAAGAATTCAGTGCAAAAGGATTTTTGGAAAGATGCGAACTAAGTATTTCTTATTATGAAAAACATTAAAAGAAATCAATTTCACTTTCTTCTGAAAATAACCAAAATTTGGATTCAAATGAGAACTTAAATACTAATCCAATCCAAATATTACTAACTAGTGAAAACACTAATGATTTTGTACCAAAACAACTCAAACAAAAGAAGAAAAGAAAAATCAGCAGAAGAATTTAAAAATTACGTATAAAATGACTAACATTATCTTTCATCATTTCCAACCTATTATAAAAAATAATTGTAGTGTATTAAAACCCGTATTTATACGGGTTTTTAATTTCAAAACTTTGATTACTTTGTCTAAGATTTCTTCATATCTATAAATATTAAAATAAACTTTACCAATTTATATATCGATTACGGATTTCCATAAAAGTCTTAATTTTATTTAAGCAATATTTGTTTAAATAATTCCTAAAAAAAACAATGCATAACAAGTTGTATAACAATTTAAAAATTTTATTAAACAATTATAATTACTCTAATAAAAACAAAATCAATAATTATTTGATTACAATTAATTTGTAAAAAGATAAAGAACTTATAGCATCTAAAATTTCTGAAAATAAATTTAATTATTATAGAGAATATAATGTTAATTAATACAAATGATAAAAAAGAAAATTCAAAACCTGGAAGTTAAAAATTTTGTGATACATCAGCTTCTAAAGGATGCAGGAACAAGGGTTGTAAAATCGAAACAAGCACCAAAATTAATCACAATTGGGGAAAAAGAAAAAACTTTTCTGCATAATCTAGATAAATCCTATCATAAAAAATCAAATCCCATTTACGGCATCTTTGCAAATGAAAAACCGCATTTTAAAAATGAATTAGTCAACTATAGTAAAAATGGTCTTTCGTTTTATGATTTTTCAGTAAGCGTAATGAATTACTATAAAGAGATTCTTCAAAACACGCCAGCTGCGACTGGAGGATATATGATTTTATGTGAGTATACCAATAAATCAACTTCAAAAGATCTTATGCTTGTCCTTATGATCAATAATAAAGAGGGCTATGTAGTTAATGAGGTAAGTTTAACATTGGAAGATATAAAAAATTTAGATTTAAGCAAAGTGGATGTGGCATGCTTAATTAATCTGACAGAATGGGAAAACATTGAAGACAATTTAGAAACGGACAGACAAACTTATCTTTCTTTTGTAAAAGGTATGAAACAGGTGAGTTATTACTTCATGAGTTTTTTAGACGTTGACAATAAAAGAACATCAAGTGAATCGACCAATAGTTTGATTATAGCATTTGACAAATATTCAGAACATAAAAACTGGGATAGAAATACCAAAATAAAAAAGCGAAATGAAGTATTTACATATTGTCATAAATGCATGATTTTTAAGAACGAAATATTACTATCAACTATTTCTACAATTATAGACCCTGACAATCCTGAAGACTTTGAGGATTTTTCAACTGAAGACGGGTTTAAGGTAAGCTCTGTTATAAGCGGAGATAGATCGAAAATGAAAGTATTCAAGTTTTTAAGCTACAGCGATGACAAATTAAAAATTGAATTTGATTCTTCGCTATTGGCAAATGAAACTATCCACTTAGATGAAAAAACAAAAAAACTAACGATAAAAAATCTTCCACAAGATCTTATTGATAAAATAAAAAGTTTAGATTAAAATGCTTAAAGACATCATTAGTATAATTGACAATTCACGTTCCATCCTGGAAGGAAGCACCTTGCTTTGTGAATACGAAATTCAAGATATAGTCCTTTTCAGTGCACTTAATCAAGAGGAAATTATTGAAAATATATTAACAAATAAACCCAAATTAGGTGATAAAATTACTTTAGAATTTTCAATATTTAAATTAAAATCTTTAGGATTCTTCTACGACAAAAGTTTTTTTATCAAAAATCACAGATATGAGTTGCCATCTCATCCAATATACCTGAATGACTTAAAACAATATCTAGTAGATACTGATTTTTACTGCAGTTATATTTCGATGGTTAATTTGATAAATACATTACTCGTCAATTCTAAACATTCCTATGATGATGCTGGCACTAAAAAATTAATAATAGTGAGGGAAGAAAAATCACTTTTCATAAATCTTAATTATGATAGCGCAGCTGTAAATTTGCTTAGTGGCAAAACCTGCGAACATATTAACACTCTTATATGTATTCTAAATGACGAAAACTTTCCAGACAAGAAAAATATTTACCTTAATGAACTAGCTGAATTCTGCTTAAAATATGACGAGGACTCAAGGTTTTTTTCTTTACTTGCAAATTTCAATACTTTTATAAATAACGCATCAGCAACTTACGATTTCTATCTAACAAACTTCTCATACAACAAACTTAAGTTAGAAATTGATTCAAAAGCTATTGAATATAATCAAAAATTGCAAGCTATAATAAATGATTCACAAACTAAGCTAATAGCTATACCAACTGCTTTTGTTTTTGTTTTGTCAAGTCTTGACTATGATAAAATTGACACTGCTAAAAATATAATTGCTGTTGGAGGTTTATTTATTTTTTCAATGGTTTTACAACTTTTTGTAAATAATCAAAAATCAGCAATTAAATTTATTGAAGAAAATATAAACCACTATAAATCTACATTTAAAAATCAGGCCAGAACTGAAGTTGAAAAGACTTTTAATAATGTTAATTCAGAAAAAAACAAACAATTTGATAGACTTATATTTATTGAAGTTATTTTGTGGTTTATCCCAATTTTCACTACAAGTCTGATTTTGTTTTTAATGTCGTTTCAAATAGGAGCAATAGTAATTATGTTTTTCTTTTTATGGATATCCTCAAATAAAATATTTTTAAAATACTAAGAATTTAGCAAAATAAGGCATTAATGTGCGCTTATGAAAAAGTAAAGATGTAAAACTTTATGGCATTACTTATTTTCGATAATAAAACAAAGTGTGTTTTACAAAGGGGAGTAGTTAAGAAAACAATTCAGTTCCCAATTCATATAAAAAATACACCAAAAGTCTAATTCTTAAATCAATTTTTCATGGCCGAACAATATAATTATTCTGATTGTAGATGTCAATTTAATATAGTAAGTTTGGATACTTTGCATTTAACAGTTACTTTTTTTGAAAAACGAAAAACAAACACGAAAGCTAATCATTGACAGCCGTTTACAACAAGCGGGTTGGAATATCAATGACACAAGTCAGGTAGTGGAGGAATTTGATATTCAAGTTCCACTGCCGGATGGAGTTAGTGAGCCTCGCACTATTTACGAAGGACATCAGTTTAGTGATTATGTTTTATTAGGAAAAGACGGCAAGCCTCTTGCTGTAGTTGAAGCTAAAAAATCACTTGTAGATGCAAATATTGGCAAAGAACAAGCGAAACAATATTGCCATAATATTCAAAACACTAAAGGTGGAGAATTACCTTTTTGCTTTTTTACTAACGGTCATGATATTTATTTTTGGGATTTAGGAAATTACCCTCCGAAAAAAGTACATGGGTTTCCAACTCGTGATGATTTAGAACGATATCAATATATTCGTAAAGCCAGAAAACCACTTGCAAGTGAATTAATTAATACCACTATTGCAGGTAGAGATTATCAAATTGCTTCAATACGTGCAGTAATGGAAGCCATTGAAAAACGCAAAAGAAAGTTCCTATTAGTTATGGCAACTGGAACTGGAAAAACAAGAACTTGTATTGCGTTAGTAGATGCTTTGATGCGAGCTGGATGGGCAGAACGTATTTTGTTTTTAGTAGATAGAATTGCTTTGCGTGACCAAGCTCTGGAAGCATTCAAAGAACATTTACCAAATGAACCAAGATGGCCTAAAATTGGAGAAAATTCAATAGCCAAAGATAGACGAATTTATGTTTCTACTTATCCCACAATGCTGAATGTAATTCGGGATGAAGAAAACACTTTAAGTCCACATTTCTTTGATTTGATTGTTGTAGATGAAAGTCATCGCAGTATCTATAATACTTACGGTGAAATATTGGATTATTTTAATACAATAACACTTGGTCTGACAGCTACTCCAACTAACGTTATAGATCACAATACTTTCAATCTATTTGAGTGTGAAGAAGGTGTTCCTACTTTTGCTTATTCTTATGAAGAAGCTGTCAATAATATTCCTCCTTACTTGAGTAATTTTCAGGTAATGAAAATTAAAACTAAATTTCAAGAAGACGGAATCAGTAAAAGAACTATTTCTTTAGAAGATCAAAAAAACTTGATTTTAGAAGGTAAAGAAGTAGCCGAAATCAATTACGAAGGAACAGATCTTGAAAAATCGATTACAAATAAAGGCACAAACGCCTTAATTGTTAGGGAATTTATGGAAGAATCTATAAAAGATCCTAACGGTGTTTTACCAGGCAAAACTATTTTCTTTTGTATGACTATAAAGCATGCTCGAAGAATAGAAGAGCTATTCGATGCTTTTTATCCACAATATCATGGCGATCTAGCCAAAGTTTTGGTGAGTGACGATCCACGTGTTTATGGGAAAAGCGGATTACTTAATCAATTCACCAATAATGATATGCCACGTATTGCTATAAGTGTAGGAATGCTAGATACTGGTGTAGACGTTCGTGAATTAGTGAACCTAGTTTTTGCAAAACCTGTATATTCCTATACTCGATTTTGGCAAATGATTGGACGAGGGACTCGTTTATTAGAACCTACCAAAATGAAACCGTGGTGCACTCAAAAAGATAATTTCCTTATATTGGATTGTTGGGATAATTTCGAATATTTTAAAATTAACCCTCGTGGTAAAGAAATTAATTCTTCTATTCCACTACCAGTTCGCTTGTTTGGAATTCGTTTAGATAAAATTGAAAAAGCACAAGAATTACAAAATACTTCAATAGTAGCTAATGAAGTAATAAAGTTGCGTAAGCAAATAGCTTCATTACCTAAAAACTCAATTGTAATTCTGGATGCAAAATCGGAATTACAACGTTTGGAAGATGAAAACTTCTGGAATAAACTCACAGACAATAAAACTAAATTCTTAAGAAATGTAGTACAGCCATTAATGAGAACTGTTTCAAATGTCGACTTTAAATCTTTGCGTTTTGAAAAAGATATTTTAGAAGTTTCATTAGCTCATTTATCTGAAGAGAAGGAAAAATTTGAAGCGTTAAAAGAAAGTATCATTGAAAAAATAAGTGAATTACCTTTAACAGTAAGCGCAATTGCTAAAGAAGGCGAACTCATTAGAAATGCACAAACAAATAATTATTGGGCGACTATTACTGAAGATGGATTTGACGAATTGATCCTAAAATTAGCACCTCTAATGAAGTTTAGAGAAACTGTTATGCCTCTTGGCATTGCTAAATACAATTTTAAAGATGAAGTGTATGCCAAAGAATATGTGGAATTTGGTCCACAACATGAAGCGTTAAGCATTGCAAAATATCGAGAATTGGTAGAGCAAACGGTTAATGAGTTAGTCTCAGAAAACCCTATTTTGCAAAAAATAAAAAAGGGTCAAGAAATTACAACTGATGAAGCCGCTTCTCTTGCCGACATATTACACGATGAACATCCTCATATAACGGTCGATTTATTGCGGAGAGTTTATTCACATCGAAAAGCACAATTAGTTCAATTCATCAAGCACATCTTGGGAATTCAGATACTAGAATCATTTCCAGAAACGGTTTCAAATGCTTTTGCTAATTATGTAAAAGCACATTCCTATTTAACCGCAAGACAATTACAGTTTTTAGATTTACTTAAAAAATTCATTATAGAAAAAGGTGAACTCAATAAACGAAATTTGATTGAATCACCATTTACCATGTTACATCCCGAAGGCATTCGAGGTGTATTTAAACCAAACGAAATAGAAGAAATAATAAAGCTTACAAATAAATTATTAGCAGCATAAATGTTACACAACAATACAATATTAAAATCATTAATTGATCGACTTTGGAACAACTTCTGGAGTGGTGGTATCAGCAATCCGCTTACAGCCATAGAACAAATTACCTATTTGCTTTTTATGAAACAAATGGACGATTTAGAAGCCAAACGTGAACGTGACGCCGAATTTACAGGAGAAACCTATATTTCAAAATTCGTTGGAATGTACAAAATACCCGGAAGTGATATCGAAGTAGACAAACAAGATTTACGTTGGAGAAACTTCAAACGTATGCCAGCAGAAGCGATGTTACTACACGTACAAACTAAAGTTTTTCCTTTTTTAAAAGAATTTGAAGGTGGTTCCAAGTTTACCAAAGCTATGGCAAATGCCGTCTTTATTATGCCAAAACCTTCTTTGTTGGTAGAGGCCATTAAAATTATTGAGGAGATTTTTGTAGAAATAGAAAAAGATGCTATAGAAGGTGGACATGCATTTCAAGACATTCAAGGTGATGTGTATGAAATGTTATTAGGAGAAATTGCTAGTGCAGGCAAAAACGGACAATTCAGAACACCACGTCACATTATTAAATTAATAAATGACTTGCTACAACCACAATTAGGTCAGCGAATTGCGGACCCAGCCTGTGGAACCGCAGGCTTTTTATTGGGTGCATATCAATATATCCTTACCGAGTTGGTAAGAAAAGAAAATCCTGAATCCTTGCAAACAGATGAAGATGGTTTTTTACGCGCTACAGTTTCTGCAACATTAAACGAAAACTTAAAGCATATTGTAGAAAAATCATTGTTTGGGTATGATATAGATACTACTATGGTCCGTTTGGGATTGATGAATCTTATGATGCATGGAATTGATGAACCAAACATTGATTATAAAGACACTCTCAGTAAAGGTTACAATCAGGATAGTCAATTCGATCTAATCATGGCTAATCCACCATTTACAGGTAATCTTGATAAAGGAGATATCAATGAAGGATTAAAAATACCAACTACTAAAACTGAATTACTATTTGTAGAACAAATCTTCAATATGCTAAAAATGGGAGGCACTGCTGCTGTAATTGTTCCTAGCGGAGTTATACAAAACTCTGGTAAAGCATTTGAATCTCTTCGAAAACTTCTAATAGAAAAAACTGAGTTAAAAGCTATAATAACTTTACCAAGTGGAGTATTTAAACCTTATGCAGGCGTAAGCACAGCTATTTTAATTTTTACGAAAGGAGGTGAAACTAGTAATGTGTGGTTTTACGAACTGCAAGCCGATGGATACACTTTAGATGACAAGAGAACAAAAATAAACAACAGTGACTTGTCGGATGTTGTAGTACATTTCAAAACAAGAGAAGAAAAAAAAGACAATAATCGTAATGCCAAATATTTTATGATTTCTAAAAAAGAAATTTTAGATAATAAATATGATTTAAATTTGAGCACATACAAAGAGGTAGTATATGAAGAAGCAATCTATGAAAAACCTGTTGAAATTATCCGGAAACTTCAATTGTATGAACAAATAATTATGAAAGGTATTGAAGAAGTAAATCAATTATTGAAATAATTATATATGCAAAAGTTAGGTAATTTAGTAAATATCAAAACGGGAAAGTTAGATGCCAATGCTTCAACTAAGAATGGAGAATATCCATTTTTCACTTGTGCGGTAAAACCTTTACGAATAAACAATTACGCCTATGATTGCGAATGCACTTTAGTAGCGGGAAATGGTGATTTAAATGTTAAGTACTATAATGGCAAATTCAATGCTTATCAGAGAGTTTATATAATCGAAAGTAAAGACAAGAGCATACTTGATACAAAATTTTTAGCACTCTTTCTTGATACATGTTTACGTGGTTTACGTAGTAAAACCAAAGGAGCAGTTATAAAATTTATTAGATTGGGTGATTTAACGGGATTGAGACTAAAACTTCCGCCACTGGACCAGCAAATTTACATCGCCAATCTACTAAGTAAAACGGAAAAACTCATAACCCAAAGAAAAGAAAGCATTACACTTTTAGATGAACATTTGAAAAGTACTTTTTCCAATATGTTTGACAATCCAGTTACAAATAGAAAAAAATTAAAACTATGCAAGCTAGTTGAATTAACTACATTTTTGACCAGCGGTGGAAGAGGATGGGGAAAATATTACTCTCAGAACGGTGAAAGATTTATACGATCGTTAGATGTTCAGATGAACTATATATCAATCGAAAATGCAGCTTACGTAGTTCCTCCAAACAATCAAGAAGCTGTAAGAACTAGGATTGAACCACTTGACATCCTTCTTACTATTACAGGTTCTAAAATTGGTAGAGTATCAATGGTTCCTGAAAAATTTGGGACAGCTTATATTAGTCAACATGTGGCTCTAATCAGAACTAAAAACATCAATCCCTTATATTTATCTTACTACTTAAGTGATGTAAATTGTGGTCAGCATATAATTAAAAACAGCTTTTACGGCCAAACAAAACCTGGTCTCAATTTTAAACAAATTGAAAATTTCGATATCCTAGTTCCGACAGCAGACCTTCAAAATAGTTTTGTGCAAATCGTTGAAAAAAGTGCAGAACTCAAAACTCAATACCAACAAAGTTTGCAGGACTTAGAAAATTTGTTTGGAAGCTTGAGCCAAATGGCATTTCTGGGAAAATTAAATATTAATTAATTTTATGAAATTACTTAGATTACGATTAGATAATTCTTTTAGGAGTTTACCAGCAGGTTTTCAATTGATTTTTAGAGAAAATAATTCAGGATTACAAGAAAACCTTAATGAACCAATATGCTTAGTTGGAATTAATGGTTCTGGTAAATCTAATATTCTTGAAGCTTTAGGTGAAATATTTAGTTACCTAGACCAAACTTTTTTAAAATTTGTAAATAAGCATTCTGATAGCCCCTTGATCAATAGTTTTGAATTAGAATATTTATTACCATTTGCTGGAGATATGGAATTCATTACTTCAGATAATGATATAAAAATTGATACTGAATTTATTCATATTAAAATTGTAAAACTGATTGATGCATTACCAAGTTTTTACTGGTTTTACAACAACGAAGAACGAACAATTGTGGTTGGAATGGAATCAGTACTGCCTAAAAGAATTATTGGCTATTCATCGGGTCAAAATGAATTATTGAGTATACCTTTTACTAAAATAAAATTCAGATATTATAATACTCTACTTCAGGAATTTAAGTCAACTTACCGTGATAATGTCGATTATAGTAGATTAAGATATATTGATTATGAAGAGAATTCGAATATACTTTTAGCTAATTTTTTAATGGCCAAAAATAACGAAGCTGATGTCTTAAAAGAAACTATTTTAGTAGATGATATAGATAGTTTCGAATTAGTTATAAATAGAAATAAAAACAAAAGAGGAACTTTACCAATCGATGTAGATATTGATAAATTACTTATTTTTTTTGAAAGTAAGTCTACAGATAAAGTGGTGATAGCGCCAAATATAATTAGACATATTTTTACCCATATAAAAGATTTAAAGAAAGATTTACAAAACAATTTTGTTGATGCAGCTGGTCTTTATACTCTATTTAAACGTCTAGGTTATTTAAATTTAAATTTTGTCGATAAGGGTAAGATTGATGACCTATTGGTTTCAAATATAGAAATCTATAATAATTATGACCTCACAGATTTCACTCCTATTAATAGACTTTTCCAAATTTCTGAAGTTAAAATTAAAAAAACTAATATTGATTATCCAATCAATTACAAAAATTTATCAGACGGAGAGCATCAATTTATTCACGTAATTGGAACTTTATTAATTTTCAAAGAAGAAACTTCATTGTTTTTATTTGATGAACCTGAAACTCATTTTAACCCCCAATGGAAATATGAATACACTGAAATCTTTAAAAAGGTTACCAATAGTCATAAATCTCAAATTATAATGACAACACATGATCCTGTTTTGATTTCAGGATTATCAAAAGAGAATGTAATTGTTTTTAATAAGCCTAATCACGGTATTGAAAGAACATATAAACCAGATAAAGATTTAAAAGGAATGGGAGTTGATGCAATTTTAACTAGTGAAATATTTGGTTTGAATACGACTTTAGATAGTGGAACTTTGAATGAAATGATTGAGTTAAGGACTTTGTTATTAAAAAAGCAAAACCTTGAAATAAATAAAGAAGAACAAGAACGTTATTTTGAGTTGTATGAGAAATTAAAAGGTATAGATTTCGCTGAACCATTAAATGATCCTATGTATAGAGATTTTTTAAATGCTAAAAAAGAACTATCTGTATATTCCAAACCAATATTAACTGAAAAAGAAAACCAACTCAAAAATGAAGTTGCAAAAAAAATAATGGAAACTATTAAAGAGAAATACACACAATGATTTTTATTGATTATTCAGTTTATCGACCTTCAAAAAAATGGAGGAATAAATCAAAAGAGATATTTAGGAAATTAGCAAAATTTCAATCTATTGGAGACATTACTAAAAGAAATAAATTAATTGATGGGAGAGATTATCACTGGACTAAAATAAAAAAAGAAATTATTCAAACAACTTATAATAAGTGCTGGTTTTCAGAAGGAACAAGTGAAATATCACATCTTACTATTGAGCATTTTAGACCAAAGAAAAAAGTTGAAATAGTTACACCTAAATATGGGTATATAGAGGCAAGAACTGATAATGATAACAATAGTTATTGGTGGCTAGCATTTGAATATAAAAATTATAGATTATGTGGCCCTATCTCGAATTCATATAAAGGCAACTATTTTCCTTTAAAAATCGGTAGTTTTGTTAGTAACAATCCTTCTCATAATTTAAATAATGAAGTAATAGTTTTATTAGATCCAACAATAAAAGCCGACACCGAATTATTAACTTTTAATATTGTTGGAGATCCATTTCCCAGTGCAAATGAAGTAACAGATAATTACAATTATTTTCGAGCTGACTTATCGATACAAATCTTCGGTCTGAAAGATGAGTTAATATCAAACGCTCGAAAACAAAAATTAGCGGACATTAACATTTTGATAGACAAAGTAGATGAGTATTATAAAAATTTTAAATCTAAACTGAATGCCCCTGATTTTAATTATCTAATTAAAAGCGAATGTTCTACTTTGATCTCTTTCACATATCCTAGTCAACCATTTTCAAAAATGGCTAAAAACAGAATTGAATTAATACCTTATCAATGGGCGACTGACTTTGTACATCCATATATTTAAAAAAAATAAAATGATTAAATTTTATGCATGTAGTGTTTGTAAGCCTGGTGATGATTATTGTCAAGAAAATTTGGATCAAATAATTAAAAACACGGGTTTTGTCCTTCATTCTAATACAAAACAAAAAGGAACTTTTAAAGATATTAAACCAAATGACATTTTATTATTAAAATATAATAAAATGTATATTGCTTATGGTAAGGTTACTGAAATAAAAATCATAAGTAATGAACATTGGAACCATTGGGCTTATGTTGAAAAGTGGTTTTTCCATAATGAAAAAAATAAGGAAATAGGTGTAGACAGATATGGAATAGATGAGAATACAATTGGAGGAGGTAAATACGGAACAGTTAAAACTATAATAAATGATTTTGCTTTTGACAAAATTAAACTAATTAACAATGAATCTGAATTATTTAAAACTATAAAAAAAGAATTTCAAAAAATTACTGATATAGAAAATATGCAAGACAAAATAGACTTACTCGAATATAAAAAACAAATCATTCTTCAAGGCCCTCCAGGAACTGGTAAAACGAGATTGGCCAAGTTAATAGCGGAAGAAATGACTAAAGCAATCGAAATTCTTAATCCATTAGAAAAAGTTGATTCATTCTTCAAATCCACTGATACTTCAAATCCTGCATTTTTAGAAAGAAGAGAAAAATATAAGTTTTTGCTAGAAAAATTTCAAGCAAAATTTCCAATAGATTCTATAATAAATATTTCAAAAGAGAATTATGCATTGGGGACAGGTTCAAATGATAGCTTTTGTTGGTGGATCGAAAGAGGATTACAACCTTTAGGATATTATTTCCCAGGAAGTGCGAGATCCTACATGCTATTTTGGAAAAAATCGATCGCAGACTTTAGTAAACATGGTTTTGTAAAAGATTCTGAAGACAATGATACAGCAATGAAAAAAATTGCAGAACAACTTTATGAAGCTGTTGAAAACAAAAAATACAGTGAAGTTTCCAAATATTTGGGATACGGTTTTTTATTAAAAATTTTACATAGTTATTATCCATCAACATACTTCCCTATCAATAGTGTTGTTTGTATAGAAAATGCATTAAAGATTTTTAGTGTAGATTATTCTAAGATGAACCCTTTTGAAAAGAACCTAAAACTTCAGGATATCTATAATCAAAAAAAGAACGAATTTGGAACTGATATAACAAATATTGAATTCATGAAATTCCTTTTTGATAAGTTTGATTTGAAAGGGAATATTGAAATAGATTCCAATAATTTGATAAGAAAAGGTAAATATAATATTATACAATTTCATCCTTCATTCAGTTATGAAGACTTTGTTCGTGGTATATCAGCAAAAACAAATGCCGACAATAAAGTTACTTACAAAGTTGAAGATAGGATTTTAATGGAATTTGCAAATGAAGCTTTAGATAATTCAAAAAGCAAATATGTTTTGATAATTGATGAAATTAATAGAGCAAACTTACCTTCAGTGTTAGGTGAGTTAATTTACGCCTTAGAGTATAGATTTAAACACGAGCTCGAAGATAATAGTGATAATGAGGTAGAAAGTTTATATGATATTTCAGAAGATGAAAACGAATCAAACAGAGTACTAAAATTACCTGAGAATTTATACATCATTGGCACTATGAATACTTCAGATAGAAGCGTAGGTCATATTGATTATGCCATAAGAAGACGTTTTGCTTTTGTCGATGTACTACCTGATATTGAACCAATAAGATCTGCCGGTATAGAAAAATTCAAAACCGTATGTGAATTATTTATTGAAGATTATGATACTGTCAATTGGAAAGATCCAAAATTCAAACCATCAAAACATATTTCAAGTGAATTTAAGCCTGAAGATGTCATGATTGGACATAGTTATTTTATTACAAAGGATAAAGATAAAGAGGGTAAACCTTTAGATGAAAACAAACAAATAGACATGAAATTAAAATATGAAATTGTCCCAATTCTAAAAGAATATGTCAAAGATGGAATCTTAAAGCAATCAAAAGAAATAGAAACATTGATCAATAGTTTGTAATGATTATCGTAAAGGAACAATATGGCTATAAAAACCCGAAATCAATAGAATATGATTTATCGGCGTTCACTACTATTGAACCTCATAAAAAATTATTTAAACAGAAAAAAAGTGATGGTTGTTGCTATGAAATAACAAAAAAAGATAATAGCTTCAAAATCGAAGCTTCCTATTTTGTGGGAGTAGATTGGTTTGTTGAAAATGAATTACCAATTTACATTCAACCTAAATTAAACAAAAATGAATCAGAAGTCAATTATGTCAAAATGCTTTTTGATGCATTAGAAGAGCCTGAAAATTTCAATCATTTAGACCATTTATGTGAAATTAATTTTGATAGACCGACCATTAAAATTGACCAAACTCAGGATTTATTATCACCACTTCTAGTTATTCAGTACCTGCAATTATTGAAAAAAATAGTTCAAAAAGGGCTAAAAAAATCATACTATCCCGTTGTTAAAAATCTAAACGCTAGGGTTAAAGGAAAAATATTAGTAAATGCTACTATCAAAAACAATCATGCTAAAAACAAAATGCTTCATAGCTATTGTAAGTTTGATGAATTTGGTATAAATACAATAGAAAACAAAGTATTAAAAAAAGCATTGTTGTTTTCTCAGAAAGTAGTTCAAAATATTAAAGGAGTAAATCCACAACAATTACAGGAATTGTTTAATTATATCCAGCCAGCATTTTATCTAGTAGATGATGAGGTAGAGATTGAAGAATTAAAAACAATAAAACCAAATCCTTTATACAAAGAATACAAGCAAGCTTTAAAATTAGCAAAATTTATATTAAAACGTTACGGTTATACGATTTCAACAGTGTATCCAGTTGAAATTCAAACACCTCCATTTTGGATTGATATGAGTAAATTGTTTGAATTGTATGTGTTTGCTAAATTGAAAGAACTGTTTCCTTTAAACGGTGAAGTTGAATATCACGTAAAAACAAATCGCCAAGAGTTGGATTTTATTATTAATTCAAAAGATAAAAAGTATCAAATGGTTGTTGATGCTAAATACAAACCACAATACAAAGACGGAAATATTAGCAAAGAAGACATTCGGCAAGTAAGTGGTTATGCAAGAATGAAATCCATTTACAAAGAGTTAGAAATGCATGATAAACACAAGGAAGTTATTGATTGCCTAATCATATATTCTGATCAAAACGCAAAAAGAAAAGATTTTGTAAAAGATAATTTTGAATATGAACCTGAGAATAAATATGTGAAGTTTTATAAAATAGGAATCGAATTACCTACTGTATGATCTAATTGAACAAATTTCAATTAGATTTAACCAATTATAACCCAAATATATTTAGCCAAGTAGAAAGAACTTATTAATTTTTACATAAAAATTCACCCTGAAATATTTTTTCATATCCGGTATCTTAAAGTAACTGAAATTGAGAACTTATATTTTTCCTGTGTCGAAACCCTAGCGTATCCTAATGCTCATGTTTTATTGAATTTAATTTACACATCTTCAGGTTCATCTGTATGAATGAAATATTTTAATCGATCGACATTATATTGTTTGCTTTTAATTGTTACAGATTCAATATGTTCCACTGTAATAGAATCTAAATCAATAGATAACGTTTCTTGTCTCGGATCATTATCGATTGGTTCCCAATCTTCGCCTTGTAAACCGAGTAAACCAAAATTTGAATCCTCCTCTTGTTCTTCTTCTATCCTTAGCCTATGCTCAAATATTGTGTAGTTAGGTGCTACTTCGCCATCGTACCAATCCATTAGGCTTGCCTCGATTTCTGTACCTTCAGTATATTCGATTGAAGTAACTCTAGAAGCAGAATGAAAGAGTGTAACATTACGCCCCACTTTTGATTGCGCAGAAGAAAAAATAATTCCATCAAATTTTAATTCCGATGCTAGAAAATCTGCAATAACTTGTGTAGTCAAGTATTCCGAGTGTTCGTCGTCTGGCATTATTGGCCTAGTCATCCTTTGACTTAAGTTTCTTAAAAACATAATCCTTGATAATTGATTTGCATACATATCGTCAAAAATACTACCTGTAACACGAGTTAGTTTAAGTGCACTCAAGTCTAGTACTTTTAACGGTCTCTTTAATTCAAAACGAGCTAGAGCTACTTTACAACCAACAGGCGGCCGAATCTCTGCTAAGGCTGTTTGAGGTTCAGTCGCTCCATAAAAAACTGATATTCCCCTTGAATTCATTCTTCCCGCGGTAGCATATTCTGATGGTGGCGGTCCAAGTTCTCTATCAGGGGATTCAAGTGCGATTTTAAGTTTAATATCAGATTGGAATACTCGTCCTCTGTAGAGATGCATTATTCTGCTTTCGGGGCCAATAATACGTACAACTGGCCTTTTCCGTACAGTATACAAAGATTCAATATTATCAAAAATCGATTTTAGAAGCTCTTCATTCTTTTTATTAAAGAAGCGAGCACTCGTTTTAAGGATATGCTCAAAATCTGCCCATTGTATTTGCCAATCTAAATCTTCAGCTTTCTTAATTTGATAGTAGGATTCTGCATCGAATTCTCCCATTTCACCCATTTCTGCCAACGAATGGTCATAATGTATAGCAGCTAGTTCCTGTTGTACATCTGTAGCAATATCTTGCTCAATATCGGCTGCATCCATAATAGCATCGATTATGGGATCTCCTTGCGGTTCCCAAGAATCAGAGGAAGTTGACCAGTTGTCAGGTTGGTTTTCCGATGATTGAACATAATGTTGTTCAAAAGCAATCTTAATTCTATCAACGAAATCTGAAAACCAGATTCCTTCAATTTCATCATTCTTACAGTAGGAACATTTAACCACAAGTCCATTTTCCTTGATTATAGATTTTAGATGTTTTTCACCCACACAATCATGGCAAATATATTTTTCTTCATAAGTATCTTGTTCCATTAAACTAATTTATTTATTTCTACTAACTAAAGAACTACATCTAAAAGTTCATTTAAATCAATCAAACTAATGTTTGAAGTAATATTAAGAAATTTGATCTATTAAAACTTATTTTATCGAAAGATTCTTTATATAATGTGAAAAATAGTTCATAAACAGGCTCTTAAGAACCACAAAAATCATGTTAAAAAGGTAAGCGATGAGAACTTCGAACTAGAAGAGTTAGATTTTCGTTTAAAATAATTAAATCTTGTAGTAAGTGATTCGAATTCTGTATCATCATGGTCTGTTTATAAGAACAGAATGAATGAATGCGAAGAGAGTTTGAGTCCAATTAATCTTTAACTGATATTCCAACTTACTTTGAAAAACTATCAATACCTAAACTTAGCATAATAATTTTAAATACTAATTCAAATCGAATTTAGTTGATCATTCCCATTGTGAATAAGTTTACTAAATATTCTTATTAAAAAAAGATAATTTAGCAATATTGAAAAATGTAAATATGACAAATAATACAGCTCAACAAAAAAATCTTCCTAAAATAGAAAAGATTAAACTAGATATTCAAAAATGGCAATTGAAAAAAATAATAATCTGGAAGTATCGATTAGAGAAAAAATTAGAGCGTCTTAAAATTGTCAAAATTGAAAGCTTAACCCCAAAAATATTAAATTCACGAGAGGATAATCATACTACTTTATTAAATGAGGTAATTCAGGATAAAGATATTTTCAATATTGCCTTAACTGGACCGTATGGATCAGGTAAGACGTCAATAATAAAAACTTTTGAGCAAAATTTTGGGAACTTAAAATTTTTAAATATTTCCTTAGCAACTTTTGATGGAAAAGTAATAAAGGATGATAAAACAAGTAAACTTGAATACAATATATTAAAGCAGATTTTTTATAAAGTTTCTCACGATAAAGTTCCTCTGTCAAGATTTAAAAGAATAGTTAATTATACAAATATCCCTCTTCGAACTGGGGCTCTATTTTTCTGGATTTCATCAATTATTTATTTGTCAGATTTTGATCTTCCAGATTCATTCATTGCTAATAAGTTGCTAAATATATTGTGGCTTAATAAATTTTACACAGAGGTTTTTGAGATTATCTGCAGCATTTATGCTATTTGCGGAGGAATATATTTTCTATACAAGACTTATGATTTTTTTATAAACTTTAAAATAGGCAAGCTTAAGGTTAGTGAAGCTGAATTTGATAATAAGAATGATTCAAAAAGCATTGATTTTGAAAATGAAATCGATGAGATACTTTATTTTTTTGAGAAGAATAAGACTGATGTAGTTTTTATTGAAGACTTAGATAGGTTTGATAATACGGAAATTTATATCAAACTTAGGGAGATCAATAGTTTGATTAACAATTATGAGCCAATAAAAAGGAAAGGAAAGGTAACCTTTGTGTATGCTGTTCGAGATAATATGTTTAATGAGACTGAACGTACTAAATTTTTTGATATAATATTGCCAGTAATACCTGTAATAAATTATACGAATTCCTCTGATAAATTTATTGGAGCATTAGCTTTTAGCTTAAATCAAATACAAGATTTGGATGAGAAAAGTAAATTCAAAGATTTTGTAGAAATAGTTTCTCGTTACATCAATGATATGCGAACTATTATATCTATTTGCAATGAGTTTAAGATATACGAAAAGATTTTGGGTGGCAGTGGTATTGACAAAATAAAGCTATTAGCGATGATGGTTTATAAAAATATTGAACCTTCTGATTTTGATTGTTTAGATAAAAATAAAGGGTATGTTTATCAATTATTTAAAAATAAAAATAATTTAATTAATGCCGAAATTGATGAGATTACCGAAGCGATTAGGCTAATTGATGAAGAAAAAATTAAAGAATCAAAAAAAGAATCTTTTGAAAACATTAATGAATTACGTAGATTTTATTTATATACATTTATCAATTTAGTAAATAATAGAAAAAATCAAATAGTTATAAAAATCAAAATTGGAGATGATTTTTTTGATGAAACGGAGCTTATTAAAGACCTTAATTTTGAAAGATTTACTGTTCAAGCAAATATTGAATACGTTTACAATTCCAACAATTTCAGTTCAGGAAGTTCGTTGTCTTTTAAAATGATTCAAGATTCCGTTAATAAGAAGCTGTCATATAAAGAACGATTTGAGAGATTAAAAAATAAAGAGGCAGAAGAACTAGCTAAATTAAGGAAAGAACGTCAAGAATTATTAGCTAAAAAAGAAAGTATAAACTCAAAACAATTATCTGAAATTTTAATTTTGCAAGAATCTGACAATTATTTTGCTACAACATTTAATGAATATTTTACTAAAATAGTTTCAACTGTACAACTTGAAAAATTCCCTAATCAAAGTAGTATTGAATTTAAATCTATATGTAATCATAAAATAAATAATAAGAATCTTATCGATTTTCTTGTTAGGGAAGGATATATTGATGAAAATTATGAACGTTTTATTTCTAAATACAATGGTAGTCATAAAGAAAATCAAACTTTTCTTTTGAGTTTATCAAATAGAAAGTCATTAAAATTTGATTACGAAATAAAAGATATAAGTTCCTTGATTAAGAATATAAAAAATGAATGCTTCAACCAGAAGGAGATATTAAATTTCTATCTGGTTGATTATTTATTATTGAATAAAAAACAAAATCTATTAAATTCCGTTTTTTTAATTCTTAAAGATGAAAGTGAAAACTCAATCAGTTTTATTGATGGTTATTTAGATTATGCTTTTGACAGTAATAAAGAAATCTTCTTAAGCAAATTGATTGAATATTGGAAAAATATTTACATTTTTATATCTAAGGAAACTTCTTATTTACCAGAAAAATATATTAGAAATATTTTTAGAGGCGTACCACTCAGTCAAATTAATGAAATAAACATTAATAATGAATTGCTTTATTATATTTGCGAAATGACTGATTTAAAATCTATTAATTTTACTGATAGTAATAAAAACAAGGTTGAAGAATTTCTGAAGAAGAATGACATTAGATTTAGAAACCTTGTTTACAATAAGGATTACATGCATTTATTTGATTTTATTTATGATAATAATTTGTATGAACTTAATTTTAATATGATTGAATTGTTCGTCGGCAAGAATAAAACAAATGATATTGATTTAAATAAATTAAAAACTGCCAATTTTACAACAATTCAAGAATCAGGTTGCGAAAAAATAGTTGATTTTATAAATGATCCCGAAGAAATTAATATGTATGTTGATTGTGTATTTTTAGACCTGGAAAACAATCTAGAAGAGAACGAAAATAGCATAATAATTCTTTTAAATTGTGAGTTTTTAACAACGGAACTTTTGAATCGGATCATCGAAAAAAGTCCAACAATAATTAGTGAAGTTTCTAAAATTAAAAATAAAACTTTATGGAGTAAATTGTTTGAATTTGGCCGATTAGAAGTTTCTTGGAAGAACTTTTTTGAATATTTTAAAGAATTTGAAAAAATGGATAAAACTCTTGTAAATTATTTAAATAATGAAAGAGTTTTTAAAATACTTTCTCAATTAGACATGGAGGAATTGGATAAAGACAGTAGAGTGATGTTTAGTGAACATATTATTACTAGTGATATTAATGATGATAGTTTTGAAGCTTTAGCAAAACAATTCCCATACCATTATAATGTTTCTGAATTATTTGAAACCCCAGAAAGTAGAGTGAAAACTATTATTGAGAATGATTTAATAGAATTAGATCTAGATAATTTTGAAGCATTAAATGATCAATTTGCTGATCTAGTTTTGTTATTTATTACAAGAAATAAAGAAGATTTTTTGCGTTTATTTAAGGACTTATCATTAAATGGATTATTAATTTCTGATCTTTTAAAATCAACTAAATTTACTAACAGCGATAAAATTAAAATCATTGAAAATACCAAAGAAGAAATCCTGATTGGCAAAAAAACATTATCGAAAGATTTATGTGTATTTTTACATGATAAAGAAAAAACATCTATTACTGAAGTTGTGTTAATTGAATTATTAAATAGCGGTGCTGATGATATTTATAGAATCTCTATTTTTAATACATATTATACAAAAAATCTCTCCCTAAATATTTTGAATCTTAGAATTAAATCGTTAGGAGATCCATACAATGTATTATTGGGAAGAAAACATTTAAGAGTAAATACTACTGCTTTTAATAGACTGTTTTGTCAAAATTTGGATAGAAGGTATATTAGTAAAATTTCTGAAAAAGAGGGAATTATAACTGCAATTCCAAAGGGTGTGAAAATCTAATTTTATATTTCTTTACTTCAAAGAATCTATTATTATATAAAATAGTTAGGGTTTCTTGCTTTTTCTAGATACAATTACAGACAGAAACAATTTAATTGAAACCTTCAATAAACGTTTAAATATTTTTGATGCTTTCTATAAAGGAAAAATATTTTAAATTTCATTTAGTGTCTTTAAATCTTCCAATAAAAGGTTGGAATTCTGTACCATCAAGGTCGCTATTTACAGTCAAATTAAGTTGACCAAGTTGCGTTTCGAACCTTAATACTTTTCGCAATAATTAATTACTGTTTTTTGACCTGCAACAAAGAGTCTGTAACATTTTAATATCTTATTTAATTTTATCACAAAGTTAGGGAACCGCCTGCGGGCGCTAGCAAAAAATTCCCCCATAAATGCAGGAAAAAATTCCTGCTTTATTGCGTTGCTTTTTGCGCTTGCTAAGCGATTCCCGCTGAATGTTCCATAATTAATTTAAAATATAGAAATTATGGAAACTTTAAATCAAAACTGGCAGACTGTATCTGAAATTGAACTGATCTACAAATCAAAAGTAAAAAACTCTGAAAGACCACAAATCAAATCTTCAAAAGATGCATATAAACTAGTCCTTTCAGCTTGGGATTATAATAAAATAGAATTTTTCGAGCAGTTCAAAGTATTGCTTTTGAATCAAGCTCACAAGGCACTTGGAATTTACGAAATCTCTTCTGGAGGAATTGCGGGAACTGTTGTAGACATTAGACTAATATTCTCCTCAGCTCTTAAGGCAAATGCTACATCCTTGATGATGATTCACAATCATCCTTCAGGAAACCTCACAGCCTCTGAAGCAGATAAACATATAACCCGAAAAGTAAAAGAAGCTGGAAGACTTCTTGATATTACATTGTTAGATTCATTAATTATAACTACCGAATCTTATTACTCGTTTGCTGATGAAGGCGCTTTATAAGCGCCTTTATAACTATTGTTATCTTTAAAAATTTCCAAAAAAGTTAAAGATTTTTCAATATCTATTTTAAGATGCAAGTGAAATAATCATGTAATAATCTTCAATAAAGTGGTTAGATAATTGAATGCTTCCCGCTACTAGAAAAAATTAAAAATCCACTTTTATTTCGTTTTTTAATTAAGAAGCTCAAAATTTGTACGAAGCACTTCCTAGTAGCGGGAACAGGACTCTAACCAAAATATTTTCAAACAGCTCGTCTGTCCATCTCTCTTATAAAATTATTTAATAAAGAATCTAAAAGTAATCCGCTCATTCACATCAACTGATCACTCCACCCAACCTCCCTCTCACCGGCCAAAATCAAACTAAAAACAGTCTAAAAACTAACTAACTAACTAACTAACTAACTAACTAACTAACTAACTAACTAACTAACTAACTAACTAACTAAGAAAAACAGAATCAGTCTTTTTTTTTAGCTCATTTTAAATATAGACCGCATGACAAAGTGTGAAAATATATTTTGTAGTAAAAATTATGTTATATATTTGTTTTTAGTATTCATCCCTAATGCCTCTTTTGATTTAGAACAGAGAAACTATTTGGTGATATGCCAATAGGTCGCAGCAATATTAGGCGGGCATTCCATACATTTTACAAATCATTTTCTGATCAGATTTCTTTAGCGTTTTTTGAGAAGAATTTCACAGCAAACTAAAACTATAATAATATGCCAGATCAGTTACAAAGCATTTCTTTACTAGAAGAAAACAGCAATATCGTATTAAAATTAGATTCTATTCAGGACACAGTCCTAAATAAAAACTGGACAAAAGTAGGAATAGGTTCAAATGGCTGGGATAAGGCTTTTTCCAGCTTTACAAGCGTTCTCGAAAACATAGACAAGCAGCCGTTGCTTACAGGAGGCCTATATAAAGCAACTGGAAATGTAAAACAGTACATGAGCTATAAAGATGGCACAACAGCATCTATTGAGATGAAAAACGGCAAAATTCTTAAGCATGCCGGTTTTGAAAAAATAGGCGGCTCTATGATTTTTGCCGGCATGATGGGAGTTCAGATTGTAGCGGCGCTTCTGCAAAACTGCTTTGACAGTACAGATGATAAACTGAACAATATTATGGAGAAACTTGATTTCCTGAGAGATTTGGAGATCCAGAAAGAAAAAAGCAAAATTCAAAGCGCACAGCATATTTTGAAAGATTTAATAAACGCAAAATCTTCTACTGCTGAAGATTTCAACACCATACAACGTATCGTTGAAGATATGTATCAGGTAAGAGATATATTTTTTAAAACCTGCATCAAAGAAGCTGAAAATCTAAAATCGAAAATCGAAGATACAACGGATATCACCTATCACCTTATGGCAAAAACAGTCCGCCAAAAAGTGGAAGACAGCCAGCTTATGGAATATCTGGCCATAACAGTTCAGGCTGATGAACTCTATCATATGGCAAAGATGACCGATCTATATATGAATCTAAGGTATCAAAATCCTGATATCAATAGAATAAATAAAACAAAAGAGAAAATAAATATTTTACTGAACTCAGATTTTAACGAATTTCAGGAAAAGATTTTTAATCTTTATAATCCCGTAAAGAGTATCACCCTCAATAAAATTGGACACTATCTTAATAAAACCAACGGCATATTGGGAGTATACCAAAGTACAATTAAAGAGGCACAGGAAAAATTAGGTGAAAAATTCACCGGTTTTGAAAAATACAGAAATCAATCTAAAGAATCCACGAAGGAAAAATACCTTTCATTATCGCAATCATTTCAGCAGCCACAGGAGTTCTTAATTGATAACCGAACGGGGCAACCTGCCCTGTATATGAAAAATAATTAGACAGATCTATTTTCCTGCTTTTTAATCAATAATCCCACAAGAATCAATATTTTACAAGTTAATCCATTACACATAACTATGCTACTATCATTTAAAAGTAACCCAAAACTAAAAGAACAAATATTAGCTTCCACACATGATTGGCTTAATAGGCAAAAAATACCCAAATCCCCAGAGGAAATGGCACAAAAGATATTCAGTGTGAACAGGAACTTCACTGTATCGGAATGTCTTCTGGAAGATTATGAAAATTTCCCAAGTAATTTAGGTTTACCAAATTGGCTGGGAAATCTGCTATTTACTATCCATCACCATAACTCAAAAGATTTTAGCCTTTACAAAGAAAACTATGAAGAGCAGTTTTATCCTGCTTTTCTGCAAGCATGCAACGTAGGTGTCGACTACTCCGTAATGTTTCATAAATGGGAACTGATGATTTTAACCGATATGATTCCCAGAAAAGAAAGAAATGAAAAATATTTTCATGATTTAATCCAGCTGCATAAAAATGCTGTTGACGGTAATGATTTGGAAAGCAATAAATGGAATGAATTACAAGATGAAATAGAGAATCTTCAACAAAACATAGAACCGCGCACTACAATGTGGAACTCAGGCAGGACAGCTTATTTATCAATAGAGAACCACATAAACAAAGAGGATCCATATACGACGTCTTCAGAAGCGCTGGTTGATGCTTTAGTTACGGAATGGAAAGATACAAATGAAAATCTTGACAGTAACTCAGAACAACAATTTAGAAAAGAAACCTGGTTAGAAGTAATGAAAAAATTGGTGACAATGCTTAACGAATGGAAATAAATAAGCCCTGCATCATTCAATCCTGCATCCCTGTTCTTACGGAATGATTTGTAACATTCTATATTAACAAAAAATAGTTAAATATGATTAAATATGAAGACCCTAAGCGCAATCATGTAATAATTCCAGGACGTGAAGAAGTGCTTGACAAATTTCTAAAAAGCAGCTATAAAGGAATGAGCCATAAAACAAAAAACGGCCACAGTTCTAATAGTGAAGATGCGATTACCTGGTCTTGCTTTGATATTATTTCCCAACTTTCAGAAGCTAAAAAAGCCATTGCACTAGATGAACTGATTGAACATTCCTTTTGCGATAAAGATATGGCCAAAAAGGAGTTTTCATTTTCTGACGAAAAAAATATTCAGATTGAAGTAGGCAAAACTTACAAAGGGTTAATCATAAAAGAACAGACTGAACTCGACGCATGTATTGAAACCTCAACCAAGGTGATTTTTATTGAAGCCAAATTGTACAGTTCAATTTCTTTAAGCAACGGTGATTCCGAATCTTATGATCAAATCGCTAAAAAACTTAGAGTTGGTAGAGACTACTCAGCAAAAGAAAACAAAGAGTTCTTTTTCATCTTTCTTGACATTGCTCCCAGAAATAAAATCTATTCTTTTTCAGATGAGAAAAAGAGCATGGAAAATGCAAAGAAACTATCGCCAAAAAAATGGAAAAGCGTATGGTGGTTTAACAGATACAAAAGGACTCCACATGCCATGAAAGAAATTTTAGATAATATAGCTTCCCTTCAAACTTTAAACAGTGTTGCTGAAAATATGGGATGGCTTACCTGGACTGATCTATTCAAGATCACAATGAGAAGTTTAGTCTGACAGAAAAGCTTCAGATCCCTGTAAAGCTTTTATTCCCCGCTCTCAACTATTTATTAAAATCAAAATCCAAAAAGCAAGTAATCATTTTTACCAGATTTTCGACTATTCTTCTCAATAAATATGATTATCAAAAATAAGCCAACGACCAAAATCATCATCTCCATCACCGGCCAAAACAAAAATAAAATGTCTTAAAAAAAAAGAAACAAAAACTAACTAACTAACTAACTAACTAACTAACTAACTAACTAACTAACTAACTAACTAACTAACTAACTAACTAACTAACTAACTAACCAAGAAAGAAAGAAAGAAAGAAAGAAAGAAAGAAAGAAAGAAAGAAAGAAAGAAAGAAAGAAAGAAAGAACCATACCACGTCAGCCGGATTAACGAATATTGATTTTTTTATATATGAAAGGTTGCTAAAACCAAATAATGCCTTAATTTAGTTCCGAACATGCTTAAATACAAATCCACTGCTATTAACCAAAACCGTAACGGAAATGAACCATTTCATACCATGAACCTAAAAATCAAATTCAGTCTAACCCTACTTCTGTCTGTAGTCCTGGCAGGCTGCAACAATTCAAATAAAGAAAAAGAACTGGAACTTAAGGAGAAAGAACTGCTGCTGAAAGAGAAAGAACTTTCTCTTAAAGAAATGCAGGCAGACAGGCCTAAAATAACAACAAATGATGCCGTTAGGCTTGCAGAGAAGCAATTCAGAAAATACCTGCCTAAAATCTTAACCTCCCACGATGCGGAACTTGATCTTCAGCAGTCCTACACAGGGGACTTTACCGGTGACGGCATTGAAGATGTTGCCGTTTATTTCAGCCTGGTTCCTAAGGACGGTGGAAACGCTATTGTAGGACAGGGTTTGACACTTTACCAAAACAGCGGCTATGATGTTAAGGTTATAGCAGGATATGAGCCTGAAACTTTGTTTCAATTTGATAAAATCACCAACGGTCATATTCATGTTGAACTATTAGAGTACGCAGAAAATGACGGCCATTGCTGTCCGTCAATACGAACACCTCATATGCTGACTATTTCGGGAAGCAATGTTTACTGATTACATCTCTTAATTAAGCCCGTTCTTCGGATTTGCCGCTCAAGCGAAGCGAACAGACGAAGTAAATCATCCAAATACAAAACCAACTTTCCATTAAACCAATTGCCAAAATCCGTTGTAGTAGCTGTTATAAGCTGGGCTTTTTGTTGGCAGTTATTTCATCTCAGTTTTATTCCCTGTGTTTCAAGTTGGTTTGCTCCCGATAAAACTCCAAAACTTCCGATTTTTCCTGTCGCAAGTTTGTTATGGATCTGATATTTTAATTTTCTCGAAGTTACTTGGATTTCCTTCCAATCCCAGGAACTAACAAGGCCACTTGACTTATTGGTATCTTCCCATATTAATGCTCTCTTTTCGCTGGAATGTCCGATGTGCGAATGTCTAAGCTCTTTGTTTTTTAGTCCGCCAAAATACAATTGAATAAGTCCCCAGCCATCAGTCGCATAACGAAACGTATGTCCGTTACAACGTTTTGGATCAAGTTCAACTTTTCTAAAAATTGGTTCGCCTCCATGTCGGGGCGTCCAGAGTTGAAATGTCGTTCCGAATTGGTCTATTTCAAGATCAAACTTTGATGATATTGCTGCAACAGTTTTGTATTGACAGATCTCTTGTCCATAAGGTGAGCCCAGGTCATAAACCTGCAGATCAGTATCCTTGAAAATAAAATCAAGAACTTTTAATTTGTCTGCCTTGTCTGCGAAAAAATCGTAGTTCATTATTATCTGTTGTCTTTCTTTTATCTTTAGCCTTGCCGGTAACGTTTAGGGGCTTGGCGATGGAGGGCAAATCGAAGCCGAAACTTTCAACTAAAATACAAATTTCTACCCAGGTACAAAATGTGAATTGATGACTTTCCGCCCGCTATTGCCAAACCCTTGTTAGCTGCTGCCCATTTTGTCAGGAAGTTGGTTCAGTTCTGTTGTTGCATTCCTACTGTCCTATTTATTTTTTTTTCATATGGCTTTTCAATTGCCATTCTGTACAATTAAGTCAATGAGTCCACATAGGCCTGCACCAATTATAATTGTCCAAGAAATCCAGTCCTTAAATTCATTGTTTTTGTGTTTAAGAAACAAAATATGAAGTCCTAAATGCACAATCACAAAAATATTAAACCCCTTTATAAATGCGTCTATGTCTTGGCTATGTGTCAATTGCCAAAATATAAAGAAGAATAAAGGAATATGTGCGAAAACAAATATTATGTGTCCTAATTTGTCACTAAGCAATGAAAGTCCCGGAAAAATGCGCCATTCTCGGCAACGTATTGCGTCCATTTCGTGCATTGTCAAAAGTGAAAGTCCTAAATAAAAGAATATGTGTCCTGTCATAATATTTTATCTGATTAATTTTATGTTTTTTCGTGTCTGTTTGGGTTGCAGCTAACGTTCCGGCGCTTGGCGGGGTTGGGGATTAAAGATGCGGGATTTTTCGGTTGAACACAATTTTACCAACACAAAACTATCTTTAAATTCAGCCTAAAAACAAAATCTGGCCAAACGGCTGTTAGCAACCGTTAATATACGTATTCAGATTTTCGTTCTTCAAATACATTTCCACTTTCTGCATCGATTGATATTGAATTGCAATGGTTACATTCGTTGGTTATTTCCCAGTAATAAAGAATAGAATTTTTTGATTTGTATTTCGGACTTGATTTGGGATATTTATAAATCTTAAAGAATATGCTTATATTTTCTCCTGAAATTTCATGTTTTCTTGCGATCTCTAAAGCCGTTTGCCTATTTATTTTAATTTTATTGTCTGCAAACCTACGTAAACCTTTCAGTAAATCTGTATTTATATTAATTTGCCTATTCAAAGAATCAAAATCAATTTCGATTGTTTCCTGGAATTTATTTTCAAAACTAAAATCATAGGAAATTCTATAAAAGTCTGGCTTACAATTTACAGCATCATTTGGCCGAAATTTATTTTCTCCACATCGTAAATAAGTTTCCTTAGAGTTAAGTTTGAAATATTTTTCGAATTCTTTTTCTGAAAAACTTTTAAGAAATAACTCTTCACATTTTTGATTTAACAAACTAACATTATTTAAAATATTTCGATCTTTTGTTTTAAACTCAAATTCTGCTGCACTTTTTTTACAACTAATAAAAATAATCATTATAATCAAAAATGTCTTTTTCATACGAGTTCGAAATTAATGGTTGCTAACGTTCTGGCACTACAGCGGGTTTGGGATTAAATTAAGTCCTATTTTCGGATTAGCCACCCGAGCGATAGCGAACAGACGAAGTAAATATTCCAAGTACAAGACCATCTTTCCATTAAGCCTAATGCCCAAATCCGTTGTAGTGGCTGTTATGTGGCGTAGCTTTAACGTTAGCTATTTATCAAATTTTAGTCTTCGGATCTTCTGATATTATATATAAAAACCAGGTAATTGCCGGATTCTTTTATTAAACCAATTTCTTCAATTGTTTTTATATTTTCATATGTAATTTTATATGCATACGCAATTGAATTATTATCTTCTGATTTTTGAGTTTTAATTAAACTTTTTTGGATAAGTTTACCGCAAGACTTATTTTTTTCTTTTAGTATTTCTTTCAATTTATAATAAGGCGTCTTCTGATAAAACCCAATACTAATTAATGGACTGAGTTTTTCAATATCATTTTGGTATTTATAAAACATTTCTATTGTCTCTTCAGGCGTTACATTTTTAGACTTTTTTATTTTATTTTCAGAAATAACTTTCCCATTACTGTCAACAGTTACATCTCCACTTTCGCTTTGTCCATTAGAAACATAGCTAATACAAAATATTAAAATTACTATAATCCTTGTCATTCCAATTTTCATTAATTCTCTCGTTTTTTTACTATGCTACCTAACGTTTTGCAGCTACCCGAAGGTGACGATTTCGAAGCACTTTACTGTCAACCAGGCAGAAATTTTGATAGAAGCACAACGCTTGATTTAACCACTGAACCGCCACTTTAGGGTAGGTGCTGTTAGCAGTAATTTTTATTTCCGTCCTACGAGCTTGTCCAACCATTTGATTCTGTCTTTTACTGTTCCAATTTTTTTCTTTTGCGGGTTCCAAAGTGAATTGGTTTGTTTCGTTGCATTCTTTTCTGCTAAGTCTGCATAGATTTTTGACTGTCCCAAGTCGCCTTTATACTCTGAAATTACTGTCATTACAGAATACATAATATAATTTTGAATTGGAAACTTTAAAGTGTCTTCGTTTATTTTTTCTGTCAGTAAGTTTTCCACTTTGTCATATAATTCTGTTTTTTCTGCACGAACAACTGTTTCAGAAAATTTCAAATATGCGGTAGTTATTACTTTTGGAAATTCTTTTTCAAAGTCAAGCGATTTTTGAAAGTAATCTAATGCGGTTTCGTAATCCTCTCTCAACTTATATATTTCGCCTAATGAATTAAGTGTTTGGCTTTTTTCAATTCGGTTATCAGGATAGTCTGTCAGGATTCTATTTAAAAGCGTTTCTGCAATCGACAATAAATATTTGTCTTTGGTCTCAATAAGTTCTATGGCTTGAACTCTTAAATATTGGGCTCGTCCGTCTTTTCTCGCACGTCCAAGTTTGGCGAAGTATTCTTCTTCGTCTGTTTTAGTCCAAGTTTTTCGTCTGTACCAATCTGTCATTGTCGGGTCCTTTTAAAATTACTGCCAACGTTCTCGCGCTACAAGCAGTTTGGGACTAAATTAAGCCCATTCATCGGATTTGCCACCCGAGCGAAGCGAAAAGACAAAGTAAATCTTCCCAAATACAAAACCAACTTTTCATTAAACCAATTGCCAAAATCTGTTGTAGTAGCTGTTGTGTGCTGTTTTTTTTACGTTTTCGTTTTCAATATTTTGAATTCTTTTCTGCTTTCCGTTATTATTAATATTGAATTTAAAACAAATAAAAAATATCCATATTTAA
>Ga0247812_10000246_pt1 | contig 49357 bp, 85 predicted proteins | sample UWRJL149409B1_FD_178011 | JGI IMG/M metagenome (GOLD analysis project Ga0247812, IMG submission 178011) | Plant litter microbial communities from Arlington Agricultural Research Station in Wisconsin, United States - UWRJ-L149-409B-1 | ecosystem: Environmental > Terrestrial > Plant litter >...
CTGGTTTACGATGGGTGGGATGAGGACGAGGTTGTCCAACTTATCGCAAGCGACATCCAAGCCGCTTACACTCGTGGCCTAGAGGATGCGGCTAACCTGTGCGCTATCGCCGCAACCAACACCGAGTCAGACGAAGCCGAACTTGAGCTATATAAAGCGGCTCATGAAATCCGGAAAATTGGTGTCTCTTGAAAATCCCCATCACCGACCAAATCACCGAAGCCCGCCGCTGGCTGAGTGTGCTGCCGGCGGGTCCACGGCGGGACTCTGCTGAGGGGATCGTTCTTACACTTGAGTTTATGAAGGCCTACAGAGACGAGTTCTATTTATTCATGGCCGCTAGGTCTAGAGGAGAGAAGTGATGGCATACTGCGACACATGCGCTTTTTACAAAGCGGGGCACGGAGGCGATGGTCATTGCTCCAACCCGTTCAATGCAGAAGTTAAATGGATAGGAGGTGGAGAGTATTCGAGCAGCGAACAGGTATTGATCCCAATGAGAACGGATATCGGCATGGTTTGTGACCTGCATACAAATGCATTCAAGACAAATCACAGACGCCTTGCCGATCTAGTCAAACTCGAAAGAACTCCAGATATGAAGCCATGGGACCCGACTAAGGTAGTTCGCCAAACTTCCCCTTGACACTCCCGCAATAGCCATCTAAAACAAACGCAGAGATTAAGGAGAGATAGAATTATGGCGCAGCACACACGAGACGAATTACGAGACCTCGTAGCACGTTTGAATGCATACGCCGAGGCTGACGCTAGTGGCGAAAGTCTAGGGGCTAACAAAACCCCAACCGCCTTCCGTTGGACACCTGAGATGTCCGCCGTATTCCCGGTACGGCTTACGATGTCGCAGCTTACCGCGATGTGGTTGGCATTGCATGACGCGGCTGAGTATACCGCTGTCGGTGCGCTTACTGAGCCAACGGAGGAGGATGAGCCATCCACACCTCTTAACGACATAGACAAGGCTAATGGATGGGTCGAGTGGAACGGCGGTTCTTGCCCTGTAGGCAGCAAAGTTTGGCACCAACGGAAATACCGTGATGGGCTAGTTGGAGGCAAAACCACACCAGACATGGCTGGAGACTACCATTGGAATCATGACGGTGGAAACGCTGACATCATTGCTTATCGAGTGCTGCCATCATGACCACCCTCCACATCATCCGGGACGATGAACCAATCCTAGTCCACCTAGACTGGCAAAGCTGCGACGACCAAATCTGGGGTGTAACGGCCCACACCCGTACCGGCCTCGCCATCCCCCTATCCCCCACCGAAGAAACCGACGCGCTAGAGAAAATCTACTCTGAGATGCCTTCGGTTAATTATTATGAGCTTTATTGAGGAGAATGATCGTGGCTAAGTTTAAGATTGGTGATCGGGTTCGGGTAGTTAACCCTCGTGAAGCGTCACTTAGTGACAACGGTAAGGAATTCACCATCAAAACTGATGAGGGCTTGTGGGGAGGCGAACAAAGTTGGCACGGTCCTGGTGTAAGTTATAGACATAAAGAAGGTGCCCTTGAACTAATCGAACCCACCTCTCAAGGCCCCGTCCGCACCAAGACTGTGAAAGAGGTGGTTCCTGGGGAATACGGAGAGGTTACGGTTGGCAATGCTATGCTTTCAAAGGCATATGTTAAAATTGCCGACGCATACGGTCGCGCTGTTAGCCTTAACGCCACCGAACTCCGCGCCGCCGCAGCTACCCTACTCGAAATTGCAGAGGCCCTTGATGCGTGAAATCATCGGCGCACTTTCCTTCGTTGTCGCGGTGATAACTGCAGGTTACATAGGCTGGATTTCGCATGAAGAAGTGATGCTCCAAGAGTGCCGCCGTCAACACAATGTTTACGCCTGCGATGTTATCGCTATACCAGTCAACCCAGACGGCCAGCCTTTAGATTTGGCCGATCCGTTTCACCCAGAGGAGCCTACTTCATGAGCCAATTCGTCAAACTCGGGAATACGTGGTTTCGTCCAGAGGATGTTAAATGGTTTGCGGATAGTTCGATTTATGGCAGGACCAAGCTACATATGGTCGATGGCAATGAATGGAACGTCGAGGAACGGCCGGACAACGTTGCTAAGGTATTAAACAATGCAATGAGGGAGCCTACTAAATGACCATTACTACCCACCACCCCATTTCCACAGCCCTTGCTATTCTGGCTGTCGTTTGGGTTCTGACGATGGAAAATGGAGTACTATCGTGGCTCGGACTGTAAGCCCCCTCTCGTTCGTTTATAAATGGAAATTAGGCGTTGGCCTCACAGCCGCCCTGCAAGAAGAAATCGACGTTTACGGCGACGATCACGAATGGCTATACCTCGCAAGCCGCGTCCCAAGCGTGCAACTCGCTGCGTCGGTGCCAGGAGAACTTGAGTGCATTATCGCTGCGCGTGACGAGGCTGTGAGCGCGGCTGAGGCTGAAATGGTTGGCGTAGTCGCTGTTACGGAGAAGCCGGTATGGTTGAGGCTGTAGCATCGGGGCAGACAAATGCAGGGTCTCTGCTGGATGAGTGCGGCGATGTATTGTTCAACCTAGGCCCGCATGCGTGGGCTAACGATCAAGCCGCCGCCGTCATCAACGTTTTGCGTCGGCGTGGTTTACTAAATCTACAGGGCGTCGAACTATGCCGCGCTGAACTAGGGCCTCTGTCTGTGGCTGTGATTAAGGAGAATATGGGATGAGTAATTGGGCGAGAGTTGGGATGAAAGTCGTTTGCGTGGATGGAAAGCCGCGACCAAAGTCCAGGAAAACGCTGCCGAAAGAAGGTGTTGTTTATACCATAGCTTGGGTTGGTCATCACGAATGGCCATCCGGCAACACCGGCATCGGTGTTCACCTAATCGAAATTTCTAGGCCTGTTGGAACGAATGGCAGAGTAAACCCATACGGCATTGATCGCTTCCGCCCAGTTATCAGCCCCGAACAAGACATCGCCCTTTTCCAGGCCCTCTGCCCCGGCCTTCCTGTCGTTCCACCAGCTGTTTTAAAGCCGCGCCTGCCATCTAAGGAGAATGCAAATTGACCTATATCGGCGCAAAAATACGGATGAATGGTGAGCGGCAACGGTATACCGTAACGGCATGTAATGATCGTTTTGCGATTATGACTAAGCCATTCAATGCCAAGAAAACATACCTATACACGATCACTGGTCTACATCGTGACGTTCGTGGCCCGTGCAATTTCATATTCGGCTTGCCTAGCGATGTTAACTCGCCAGATTTAGCCAAAGAGGCTTTTGAAATGTTGGAGGCAGGGTCGATGGAAGTCGGTTACCGTCGCTGCATTCCACTCCACAGTGCAGAGCGGGCGCAGCTTATGGAAATCAACCTATAGCTATGCCGGTGGAGACTGAGGCTAGGTGTAGCGGATTGACCGCAAGCGTGTGACGGGCGATTATACTAGTCCGGATTTGGAGGGAATGGCATGGAGAAACTGAAGGTATTGGACCTGTTTTCAGGGATAGGCGGGTTTAGCCTTGGCCTTGAACGAACGGGTGGATTTGAAGCCGTAGCGTTTTGCGAAATTGAGGAATTTCCACGGCGCGTTTTAGCTAAACACTGGCCGAAGGTGCCCTGTTACAATGACGTTAGAACGCTCAATTCAGAAAGGCTTACCCAAGATGGAATTACCGGAATTGATGTTATTTCCGGAGGGTTCCCTTGCCAAGACCTCAGCGTTGCAGGCAAACTCGCTGGCCTTAAAGGCAAAAGGAGCGGGTTATGGTCAGAAATCGCCCGTTTGGTTAGCGAACTACGACCACGATACGTTATCGTGGAGAACGTCGCAAATCTGCTTAGTGGCCCTAGCGAACAACCAGGCGGATGGTTTGGCAGAGTACTCGGGGACTTGGCCGAGCTCGGGTATGATGCGGAATGGGAAAACATACCAGCGTCAGCCTTGGGCGCTCCCCACCGCCGCGAACGTATCTGGGTTGTTGCCTACCCCAGTGAAATACGACAGTACGCCGGGAGGGCCGGGGAATCACTACAAGGGGTTGGGTTGGATGGGCAAGCACCAATGGCCGACGCCCACAGCCAACGACGCGAAGAACCGGACTTTACCGCCATCACAGAAGGACAGAGACTCAATAGTTGGGTCGCTTCTGCGAACTGGAACCCGTGGGGTGCTGAACCCGCCGTGGGTCGAGTGGTTGATGGGTATCCAATGGGGTGGACAGAATTGCAGCCCTTGGAAACTCCGTAGTCCCCCAAATCCCGGAACTCATTGGCCGCGCCATCTTAGCCGCTAACACCTAGGCCCCCATGTCATGCCCAATTTTGAGCCTGCTCTGCTTGAGCAGATAAAATCGCTTGTCCCTATTTCTAAGCTAGTGGGTGAGTATGTTGCTGCCGCGCCTAAGTCATCGCCGGGGGATTTGTGGGCATGTTGCGTGTTCCACAGCGAAAAGACGCCTTCGTTCCATGCGGAGGACGCAAAGGGTATTTACCATTGCTTTGGCTGTGGTGCGACAGGCGACCATTTTCAATGGGTGCAGGAGCATCAGGGAATGTCGTTTACGCAAGCCGTGGAGGCCGTCGCCGATCGTGCTGGGGTCTCACTGCCCGGAAAGCGCTCAGAACCGTCAGCGGCCAAGCCACGTGCCCGCTATGATGCTCCTAAGATCGTTGACCCATACGAGGGTTATGAGTTCTTACCGGTGCCAGCGGGTACGCCGCCTATTGTTCCCGGCCAACGTACGCCGGAACTGCGCAACCCTAAGAAAGCGGGCACCGACAAGTTTACCACGCACTACAAGCCATCGGCTGTGCATGCCTATCAAAACGCCGCTGGCGAACTGCTAGGCTACGTTCTGCTAGTCGAGTTCAAAGATGGCAAGTCAACGCCTGGAATTTGGTGGGCGCGTGGACCGGATGGCTTTGAGGGGTGGTGTCACGGATCGATTGATAACTGCCCACTGTATGGCCTGCCGGAGCTACTGGCGCATCCTGATAAACAGGTGCTTGTAGTGGAGGGTGAGAAGTGCCGTAGAGCGGCAGACAAGGCGCTACAGGGCCGCGTGGTTGTCGTTAGCTGGTGCGGTGGCACAAACCGCGTTGATCGGTCTGACTGGTCGCCGCTGGCGGGGCGCAGTGTCATCTGGTGGGCTGATAATGACGAAGAAGGCCGTAAGGCCATGGCTGAGGCACGCAGCCTAGCCAAATCTGCCAAGAACAAGCGCGTCACCCCTTACGGGGATAAAGGCGGCGACGTTGCCGACCTGATCTTAGCCGGTGGCTCGGTTGCAGATTATATCAAGGCTAATATCAGTGAGTGGCCTATTGAGGCTGAGAAGGAGAATGAGGATGAGTCTGTATTGGAAGTTGCTAGTGGTTTGCGTGGTTCTGACGGGGTTCGTGAATTCGGTAAACAATCTGGAAAAGAGCCGCAGACTGGACCGACTGGAGCAGATCGTCCTATCTCTCAGCGAAAGCCGCTAAATGCTACTCCTCGCAGCCCTTCTCCTCTCCCTAGCCCTGAACCTGATGCAACGCCTAAAGATCATATCCCTCCAACACAAAGTGTGGGTGGCGGGGGTCGAGAAGCGATTGTGGTTGAGGAAACGATAGATTGGGAAGGCACGTTAGATAGGACCGACAAAGCCACACTGACGCTCAACAGCCTGCACAACTCAGTTGTCATCTTGCAGTATCACAGCGATTTCAAGGGCGTTTATGCGTACAACGAATTTGCGCAGGAAATATCTCTACTCACAAAACCGCCGTATGATCCTCCTAACAGGCCGTTCAAGCCCCGGCTATTGACAGAAATCGATGTTATCGCCAATGCTGCGTACATGGAAACGATGGGTGAATATAAGCTAAAGCCTAAAGTGAACGATATGATATTGGCTATTAAGCGTGTTGCTGATTTCAACAGGTTTAACCCTGTTAGAGATGCGCTAGACGCTTTGGAGTGGGACGGTCTACCGCGCCTGCAAGGTGGAACAGTTGGCAAGCGCTTGTTCAAAAGCTTTGCAGTTCGTTATCTCGGCGCTGAGGATACACCTATCAATGCTGCTTTCGTCAAGCGCAGCCTGATATCGGCTATTGCCAGAGCGTACAAACCCGGCTGTAAAGTTGATACCATGCTTGTGTTAGAAGGCGGGCAAGGCAAATTCAAATCTACCAGCCTTAACGTCCTCGCTGACGCTATCGCACCCGGTCTTTTCACGGATGAAATGAGCGATCCAGGCTCCAAGGACGCTGGTCTGCAGATGCAGGGCCGATGGATCATTGAGATTTCAGAACTTGATGCATTCCGTAAATCCGATGTATCAACCCTCAAGGCATGGTTAGCCCGTAAAGAGGATCGGTTCCGCAGGCCTTATGGTAAGAACGTCGAGGATTTCCCGCGCTCGTGCATTATGATCGGAACCGTCAACCCGCCTGAGAGTGGTTATCTACGCGACCCGACCGGCGCTCGTCGGTGGTGGCCTATTCGATGCGGTGAATTTGATCTGCCGTTACTCAAAGAGGATGCCCGTCAAATATGGGCTGAGGCACGTCACCTGTATATGGCCGGAGAACAATGGCACCTAACAGATGAGGAGGAGGAACAAGCTAAGGTTGTGCAGCAAGCCCGTTATGAGCATGATCCTTGGGCTACATTGATCAGTGACTATCTGGCTAGACACACCGACGCAGTTAAAAGTACAGTAAAGCTCATCGATCTTATGGGGGATATGTGCCTACGCATTCCACCCGAACGCCGAACGCCGCTGCAGAACGCTCGTATTGAGGCGCATCTAAATATGATTGGCTGGCGAAAATTAGATAGCGGGACGTATCGAAGGGGCTTGACGCCCTAACCCCCGCATGTATTATGCAGTTGTGTTCGCGGCTCCCCTGCCGCTTGAGCCTTAAGGGCCACCGGTGTTCCTCCCACTGGTGGCCCTATTTTATGAGAGGGTACAGAATCGCGGGTCCGTCAGGGACGAGTAGAGCCTTCCAAGCTCTTGAGGTGAGTTCAAGTCTCACGACCCGCTCCAGCCTTGGTAGCTCAATGGTAGAGCAGACGCAGCCTTAGGGTTGCGCAAGATGACGGGTTCGATTCCCTCCCAGGAGCCAACTAACCCTCCAACACCTCCATAGCCCCTTCCACACTATCAGCCCACCCAATGCGCAGCGCAGGGCAGCTAACCCGCGCAGCGTCCATCCAAGCGGCTTGGTGAGGCTTAGGGCGCTTCCCAGGCACCTTGACCTCTATGGCGGCGAACTCTCCCTTAGCGGTCCATCCAATAAGATCGGGCGCGCCAACTCCTCCAACACCGTAGGCCACAGAGTAAGAACGCCCGCCACGTGAGTAGCGGGCAATTCCCTGAGCGTTTATGAACATGCGGTGTCCTCTGGCACTAGCCTCAGTTAGGATGGCTTGGACCAACTGGCTTTCACTCACCGCTCCACCCCATTTTCCGCAGACCATGCAAAATAGACGACCGATGCCGACCCAGAACAGCGCCGATCTGAGTTGAGTTCAACTTTGTCTCGTGTGCGATACGCCATGCAATCTCATGCCGCGCTGCGACTAGCGGTCGATACCGCTTACGGCTCAGGACTTCGGCTTTGAACACGCGGCGAGATTTGCAGACCTCATCAATTATGGTGGACCACTTAGCTGCCATTACGCTGCAAGCCTCTGCAGAACTTCTTTCCAGCCTGCTTGAAATTTCTCGTAAAAGTATTGGCGTCTGTCATTGTCGTTCATACTCCAACATGGATGTACCCGATAGCTGACCGTATCGTTCCGGTGCGGATCACAGCCCATATCTGTCAGAATATCTCGCACCGCCTGAACCTTCATCTTGAGCAAGTTAGCGATATCCGTTGAACTTGTTCCATTGTCGTAACGCTTACGAATGGAAGTCTTGGTGCAAAACTGAGGGTAACGCCCCTTTGGTCGAAACGTCTTTGGCCCACGTAGCATGCCCATACGGCGAATTTTGCTCATGATAGAGCTACGAGGCCGCTTTAGCTTAATAGAGCAAACATAACTAGTCTCTCCGCCCATCCATAGCTCTCGTAATTTGTCCTCCTCAGCAGCGGTCCAGTCCGTCCCGCCGATGCGCGGGCGCACGATTGAGATACGCCCCTCACGCCGCAGCAGTTCGATCTTTGAGCCAATGCTACTCATGCTCCTGCCGATATGCTGAGCAATTATTTGGTTAGTCGTGCCCTTGGCGTACATGCGCAATAGCAGGTCGGTTTCGGATTCAGACCATTTCATTATTTTTCCTCCAAGGCGGCGCGGATCATGGCTTGGTAGACCTTGGCGGCGTCTATTCGGTCGCTGCTCGAATGCCACCCTTGCCCTTCGTCTAACATTTCCTCACTTGGCTCAGTCATTGCCTCGATAGCCAAGCTAGCAGCAGTGCTGTGTTCTCTCCAGTGTTTTTCGACATACTCTTCCATGTAATGATGACCCAGGTCCCATTTGAACTCGTCAGATGCCTTGTGCCTAGAAGGGCCAGTAATCCTGGACCCGTCAGCTCTAGCAATACCTCTAGCCACCTTCTCAATCATATTCATGCTACTAATCTTCCTCTCTCGCGTTTAACCTCAATGAGCTTCTTAGCCCATCCCTCCTTATAGCCCTTAGCGCGGCCATAAGCTATTATTTCCTCAGCCCTATTCAACGAAGCTATAGCGCGCTTCCGGTCCATTGTCGCAGCGGCTTTAGCGGCTTCGTGGGCAGCGCGCTCGACCTCGGCTAGATGACCCTGGACCTCGTCAATCTCGCGCCGTGTAGCGGCTCCTGGACGGCCTTCGCGGATATCCTCGCCGCAATGCTTGCATTTATGCTTGATGGGGATAGCTGTTGCGAGGCAGTGAGGGCATTGCACCGGTTTTACCTCTTTAGGCTTGCGAATAGCCCCGGCTAATGTCCATTCAATCTCGTCATCGGGGAGCCATTCAAACGATCCGTAGCAGTCAACATGGTCAGCAATGATACCCGGCGCGCCGTCAGCCTTCGGGCGCATTGCCCGCATTGCCATCTGCACTAGCAATGGGAACGAAGCCGTCAGGCGACATAACCCCACAACCTCAATCGTTACGTCCTTGCCAGCCTGCGCAGCTAGATCGTAACCCTCACCAGCGATGAACGCATTACAGAACCCATAGAGTTCGCCATCGGCAATCTTGCGAGCAATGCGCTTGCGTTCCCACTCTGGCGTGTCTTTATCCATCCAAGCCATAGGAACGCCAGCAGCACAGAACGCCTCGGCGTATTTCTTACCTGTTGCAATGTTTGGGAAAAAGTAGATGGCTTTCTTGCCCATGAAATGGGCTTTGTAGTTTTCCACGACGCTGCCGACAATCTTGGCGCGGGACATGATATCGCCCTGTTTCTCCAAGGCGTCATCACCACCAACACGCATCTTTACGTTATGCAAATCCTCTGGTGGTTGGCCGCGCATCCATTTGAAGTCAGATAACGCGCCGAGGCGGATTAGGTCTGCAACCTGCGGACCAAGCACAATGTCGTCGCACACCTCTCCGAGCCCTACGCCATCCGTTCGGTCTGAGGGGGTTGCGGATAGGTACATGATCGTCGCATCGGGAAAGTTCTCGCTTACCCACCTATAGGTTGCGGCAACGCCTCTATGGCCCTCGTCTATTAGGATCATTGTGGGCCGATGCCTGAGCTTGGCAACGCGGCTTTTGATTGAGCCTATCATCCCTACGTGCACGGTAGCGTTAGGATTAAAAGGCTTGCCCGCAGCCATGAACGAATGCGGGATTTTCATATCCTTGAACGTAAGGCTGGTTTGCTCGGCAAGGAAACTGCGGTGAGCCAAGAACATCACGCGCCCACCGCGCTCTAAGGCTGACTGCGTTATCATCCCGGCAACGCGGGTTTTGCCGCTACCGCACGGAGATTGCACCATCAACCTAGGCTTCCGCTTAACACCCCTCTCATTGAGGGAGGCTTGGATATCTCTTAATTTTAGGCGGGCTTGGGAGATTAGGGTTTGCTGGTAGGAGCGGTCAATTGACATTAGTAGTCAGCCACAGCCACTCGATAGTGCAGAGCATCCACTCGGCCTTCAATATAAGAAACCTTAAACGTCTTGTCGTAAGGTATAGCAGCGTCAAAACTGACTAAGGGTCGAGTCCTACGCTGTTTGTCTGCGTCCATAAGCTTTTGTATATGATCTTTGTAGTGAGGCCCCAAGGAGCGGCCTAACTCATAGCCCATCTCGCTCATGCAAGCTTTAATCATATCCTCTCGGTTGACCAATTCTCGCAGCGCAATCTCACGCGCATTAGATGCCGCTATGCGCGCATGCCATGCATCACTGCGTGCACTAGACTCTGCAGTCTTGGCCTTGGATAGGTTGGCTTCAAGAAAAGCAATCTGTTCGCGGTGAGCACGTCGCTGGTTTCGTCCATATCTATTCCCCATCTCAATCTCTCCTTCTTACCCACCCACCATACCACTATGTTGCGCGCCAGTCAACACTAACATGTCCGCAGCAGGAACATTTGTGTTCAAGGTGCTGCCACATCTCTTTATCGATGTCGTTTTCGACAGCCCATCCCATTAGCAGATCGTTATGCTGAATTGGAATGCAGCCCGCAGCTACCCACCGAGTCACGCGGGATGGATGAACCTTTGTCAGACGCGCTAACGCAGCGTTATTGCCGCTCAGCTTATTGCCTTGGTACTTTTCGTTCTTGCTGCCAACCAACGCCGCAATTTGCTCAACTTTATTCATGCCTTAACCCTCCCAATAATCTCAACGCCAACCATTTCAGCCATACTTTCCAGAATATCAAACCGCATGGCGCGTTCACCCCTGACGTAACCCCGGAATGTCTCGCTGTCACAAGGTACGGCCTCGCATAGTCTTTCAGTCGGTAGCTGCATAGCGTTTTTTGCCTTGATGATTTCCACCATGATGGGGTGGGTTTTGGGGGTTGGGCGGGTGGGTTTATATGTCATGGGTTATCCTCCCTCATTCTGGTGCCTGCTGTTCTAGGGCGACGCGGATAGGCCCGAGGGCATCTGCGATATAGGCGATTGTTCCACGCTTACGAACTCGGCCCTCGGCTTCCTTTACCCGAGCAGGATCACACATATCTGGAGCATATGTGTTGAGCCAGTCGCACAGAGCAGTCTCTGCGCCTTTCAGCGCCTCCGTCACATCCGCTGTGGCGCGGCGGGCGGATAGGGCTTCGGACCCAACTTCCTCAGCTTTCTTGAGCGCGAGCAGGATGCCATAGGCGACGGCCTGCTCTGTGCTCATGTCGTATTTTTCGACATAGGCGTCAGCGGCTTTCTCAACCAACTCTCCAAGCCATTCCGGCCATAGGTCGCAACGGATCGCCTGAGTGACCATAGGGTCATCGCTTACGGTGGTATTGGCTTGGGCGGTCATGGGGTGGCACTCCGGGCGCGGATGGCCTTGGCGATGAACGAACCAACAGCAGATTCCGCCAAGTGCTTGCCGCGCTCCTCCGCGAGAGCAGCGCACGCCTCCGTCTCCGCCTTTACGGCTTCCTCCACAACAGGAGGGTTGGCGAGGGCAAGAATGCGCTTGGCAATGGCTCGATGTAAGTTCCTGTCGTGTTCGTCCATCATAGGCCAGAGACCGGGCTCAATTTGCGCTGCACATCGTTCGATTAGGTCTGCCGCCACTTCGGGCTGCGGCTCTGGAGCGGGTGTGGCGAGGGCTTCGCGATACGCCTTTAGCCCTGATAGAAAAACGCCAATTGGGCCTCCACCGGTTTTTGAATATTCGAACGCGGCTGCTTCACCTGCTGCTACAGCGTCCTTTTCAGCCTCACTCGTTTTCGTCACAGCGTTCCTCATGGGTTCGGAGGGAATGATGGGGTTTAAAGTCATGACTGGTGCCAATCGTCGTAAACAGAGCGGATGAAATAGCAGAGCACCACGATGAACGCACACTGCATGATGAACTGGAATGTCATGTCACCACCTGCCAAAACCCATACCAGAACAGCGCGCACCCCAAGATAATAGCCAGCGAAACATGCCCGCGATACTTAAACCGAGCAATGCGGTAATCCTGGGACGGCGAGACAACCCGCGCCCGCAGTTTGGGGTTCAAAGCCATGATGTAACGCCCCAATACATTGCGGTAAAAAAGATGACGGCGAGAATGCAAATGCCGCCGAGAACTACGAAATCAAACCAAACGGGTAGCTCTGCAGGAATGGTGTCGTCTGTGGCTACGTCCATTTCAGCGATGGTAACGCCTTCGCCGAATTCATTATGCTCACGGTGGTTCATGTCTCTCTCCTGGCCTTACCTCAAGGCGTGAGATATCTATAAAACACCATTGACAGATACGCAAGCGGTATTTATGGATGGGGTGGAAATAAAGGAGAGAGCGGATGACGCATACACCTACGCCTTGGCGTGTTGAGCAGGAAAGTACCCAGATTTGGAACGTCATAGACGAGCAAGACCAAACCACTTACGCGCTAGGTTATCCTATCGTTACGTGCAGAACGTCGCCCTGCTCCTCATGGGCTAAGGGGCCAAATGTTGATGAGGGAGAAGCCAACGCAGCCTTTATCGTCAAGGCCGTTAACAGCCACGAAAAATTGGTTGAGGCTTTGCGACTTGTTCGGGGCATTATCGTGGAAGCCTCAGCGGTTGGCTTTAACTACAAGGACGGCGATTGGGCAGAACGACTTTATGCAAGCCAAGGTGACACGGCAAATGCTCTAAAAGATGCAGGGGAAACCCTGTAATGCCCCTAATCGTTGAGGACAACTCCACCTACCATAGCCACCCCGCATGGTCCAAATCGAAGCTTTGGCGATATGCACAATTTACGCCATACCGCGCAGAGTTCGGCAAGATCGAGGAAAAGGACTACTACCTATTCGGCAACGCCGGTCACATCGCCGTGCTAGAGCCGGAAAGGCTCGAGGCCTCCATTTTCAAGGCCACTGCAACCCGTCGCGGCACGAATGAATGGAAGGCTGACCAAGCCGAGGCAGGCGATAAAATGCTACTCAAGGCCGAGGATTACGACCTGATCATGATTATGCGCGATCTAGCCGATGAGCATCCGCTTATTCGCCAATTGCGCAAGGGTACGCCGATCATAGAACGCAGTTGCTATGCTCAAGACCCTGAGACTGGAGCGGAGATTAAGTGCCGTCCAGACCTCTACAGCCCAGACCTGAAAATCATCATGGACCTCAAGTTTCTCGCCAACATCGAGGATGATGCGTGGAGCCGAGACCTAGGGGCTTATGGCTACAACATGCAAGACGCTGCATACCGCCATGTGTGGAATCTGGGCAGTGGTTACGAAGCCGAGGCGTTCGTTTTCGCTTGCATTAGCAAGACAGAACCGCCAGAAATAGTGGTTCGGGAAATCGAGCCTATCGACGTTGAGGAAGGGATGGCTAGATACCGAGAAGCCCTTGCCATTGCCGAGAAGTGCCGTCGAGAACAGCATTGGCCGGGTAAGCCGTTGGATGTGGTTCGTGGAATTAAAATGCGCGATGCTCACAGGCGGTTCACGCCTAGTCAGTGGAATGTGAAGGAGGATGAGGATTGAAGTACTCAGTAGATGATTTAATGTCGATGCGAGAAAGCATTGAGGGTATGTTCCCCTACGGCGTTTCCTACAAGCCAGAGCAACGCTCTGCGGACATAGAGCGACAGCTAGTTACATATATGAATAATGGAACTACTGCGGAGGAATTGCAGAAAGCCGCCGAAGTCCGTCGTCAACGATATTTTGAAATGCGGCATGCTATCATGAACTCCATGAACCCTAGAGAGGAACCTAAATGACCAATGTTATTCAGGCCACCGATTTATTCACCAAGCGGATAAAATTGATGGAATACGGCGTTAGGAATGGATACAAAAGCCCCAAAATATGGGCTGATTGGAAGATGAGGGGTTTGCGAAATAAGTAAGTTAATCGAGGACTTGCGCACTATCAACCCCACTGATAACCCATTTAGTATTGTAAATCTAACCAGAGAAGCGGCAAACGAAATAGAAAAACTAACGTCTGCACTTATCGTGGCTTGCGAGGTAGTTTCTGAGGCGGAGCACCCAATAGCCGGAAGAATTTTGCGTAATGCACTAAGAGAGGAACCCAAATGACCAACGCCATCGTAAGCTTGCAGCAATCTCTATCCGCCCGTAAGGACGAAATAGCCAAAGCTCTCCCCGGCCACATCACAGTTGATAAGTTCATCCGCACGGCACAGACAGCTATTGTCTCCACACGCAACATCGAGAAGGCCAAACCCGGCCCGCTGCTGCAAGCTATCTCAAAGGCTGCGGCTGACGGTCTAATTCTGGATGGCCGTGAGGCTGCTCTAGTCATAGACTATAACGGCGATGCGCAGTACCGGCCCATGATGCGCGGGCTGCTCAAGCTGGCGTACAACTCAGGCCGCGTTAAGTCCATATCTGTACAAATCGCCTGCGAGAATGACGACTTTGAATACGTGCTTGGCGACGACGAACGGATCAACCATAAGATCAACTTCAAGAGCCCACGCGGGACGCCTATCGCGGTCTATGCCATCGCCACACTCGACGGCGGAGAAGTCATGCGCGAGGTTATGACCGTCGATCAGGTGAACGGCATTCGCGACCGTTCCGACGCTTACCGTGCGTTCAAGGCTGGCAAGATCAAGTCTACGCCGTGGTCTACCGATTGGGAGGAAATGGCCCGCAAGACCGTGTTCCGTCGCCTTAGCAAGTACCTGCCTAGCTCCACCGACAAGGAAGGGCGTCTTGTGCAGGCAGCGGAGCGCATAGACGAGGAATACACGTTTGCGGAGGAGGTAGTGGCCGCGCCGCAGATTGAGGCTCCTAAGCGCGTCCGGGCTTCGGATCGGTTGAAGGCGGAGCCGGTTAAGAAGGTTGAGGTCGGCGCTTTTGGTGAGGTTGCCGGTACGCCAGTTACGTTCAACAAAGACGGTGTTACTGACATTACCTATCCTGACCACGACCCCGAGACTGGCGAGATTGACGATAGCTTGGCGGCTACGGAAGGGGATGAGTTTTGAAAGCGTCTGAGGAACAAATCGCCATTGAGTATATGCAGTCAGTTGGGATGGCTCTAGATCAGGTAAGCCTGCGGCATGGCGAAAGGGGCGACATGGGTGCAGCCTTAGCGGCCTTGTGTGCATGCCAAGCTCAACTTATTGCTCAATTGCCCGATGGTAGGCTGCGTAAAGAGATGCGCAATGATTGCGCTAAAAAATTATTGCAGTATCTAACTTCATCTTTAGGAGATGATAAAAGGGGCGCTCACAAACCGTCAATTAGCGTTCTGCCACCAGAGGTACATTAAAATGAACTCAAACAATTTTGACGCCCATAACAACGTTATCCGTAGTCAACTCACCCAAACCCGCGTTATTCAGGTCCAGAACCGCGTGTTTCACGTTGGGCAGTTGGTGAAGCGATGAACGGGTATCATTTGGCTAGCATTTGTTTATCTGTAGTCGCCATAGTTACGACTATCGTAGCGGCTGCGCTTTCGGCCCCTGTTTGGGTGTCCTTTGCCGCGTTCGGTTTAGCTATGATGGCCTTTGTGCCACTTATCGCCGCATAAACTAAGACCCGCCCTACGGGGCAGGCCTACCTAAACCGCCGCCATAACGCCGTTCAAGAGCCCCTTAATCATACCCCAAACCTGCGGCAAATGAGAGGCCAAGAACACCATCAAGGCTGACGATACAACCACAACCAAGCTGGCGACCTCACCAAGCCCATTGCGACCGTCACCAAATGGCGGGAACCTGGGAACCGAGGTCGCCACAATCGTCAAACCAACAGAAACCAAAACGACGATAGACGCGCTCCAGTACTGCGAAGATAACCATTCCGGCCTGTCATATGCGATGTAAATCCATCCATAGGCAATCTGAAGCATAAAGCCAACGATAGCCACACCCCACCCGACAACGTTTCGAGCCTCCTCAGAGGTGTTGCGCTGCCATACCAACACTGGTGCACGGCCAACGTAACGAGCCCCTACATAGCCGAGAATTACGAAGGCATAGACCCGCGAAACAAGGCTGATCCAATCGGGGTTTACTTTAAGGGCAATGAGAGAAAGGAAGCTGATAAGCGGGATGAGAAGCGCTAGAATATACGGGTTATTCACTACGGTCGCCTTTCAGCAAGTCAAGAGATTTACGCACCATCTCATCAAGCTCGTTTTTACGCTTTTGCCCCTCAAATAGCTTAGTATAAAGTTCGGACCGCTTATTTGAGGACCGAATCTCCTCAGCATGTAATAGGGCTGCTTTTTCGCCGTGGCGCATGAACCATGGAAGCCACATACTAAGGCTCCCGATTGGCATTGTTGGAGCCGTAAGTTGCAGCGATCTTTCCAAGCGTGGCAATTTCAGCAGCCCTTTGATTATTGACAGCGGTGATGTCGCTCTGGTGTTTTTGCTCTGTAGCGATAAGTCGGTCATAAAGCTTACCAATTTGGCCGTTTTGCCACACTACAGCGCCTAGACATAGCGCAGCAAATCCATAAGGTCCCGCTGACAGTAGAGATTGAATGCCAGCGGGGTCCATTTATTTACCGAGCGGCTTCAACCCGGTCTTAAACCGGGAATATAAGGTTGCGGCAGGGGTTACAGCCGAACTGACGGCTAGTGCTAGGACAACGATAAGATCACGGTTCTCTGGCGAGATTTCATATCCCCACAGAATGCCAGCAAGGCCCGCCAAGATCGAAACCATCTGCACCCAAAAGATGCGGCTCTGATACCATGGCTCTTTGTTCGATGCGTTCTCAATGACGGGCTGAAGCTCCTTAGCAACTTCAAGAGCCACTTTGGGAGCCTGAGAGTTGTTCACCGGCACATTAGAGCGCTTCAAGACACCTTCGATAACTTCGACTAGAACGCCTGTTGCCAAGCCTCCGATAACGCTCATGGCGCAATTCCCATTTGTTTGAGGATGAAGTAGACGACACCTGCAAGAACTACGCCACCGACAGCCCATGCTACGCCTATAGGAGTTTTGCCGGTCTCGGTCGTAATAGGCTCTGCGTCATGCACGATGATAGCTTCTTTAGGACCGAGGTGCGGCGTCGGCTCTAGCACGATAGGTTTAGGTTGAGCCAAGTACGGCGCATTGGCTAGTGCTAAAGCTTCCTTTCGGACACGCTCAACACGAGCAGTCCAACCCCTGCCAAAAGTGTTGAACGTCTTTAGACCACGCAAGAACTTCATGCGGGCCTCACAGGCGGCATTAATAACCACGGCGGCGTTAGCTCGCTTAGCGGCTGCAATTGTCGCAGGGCCTACCTTGCCATCCTGCACGACACCCAAAGCCGCCTGAACCCACTTAGGCCCACGTCCAACGCCGGAGTTAACTGACCCATCCATCATCACCAGATCAATGCCCGATGGCAGATCATCGCCTCGAATGACGTTCCAGTACCGCTTGCGGTAAATCTCACGAGCCTCAGCCCGCGTCAGGTTGCGAACGTCAGCTTTAGTCACAGGCTTTCCGCGATACTCAGCTAGAGTAATGTGCGTGATGCCCATGTTTGTAGCGCCCCCCGGATCGGCAGGATGGTCCACATAACCGCCTTCTTCGCGGAATACATGGTCCATGATTGTGTTAAAATTGACTGCGGTCATATCAACTCCAAACGGCTCCCGCCATTGCGTCCTCGTTAGACGTGCTTTTAGTCGCCGTCACCGTGGCAACATCCTGCTGAACGATGGCGGCGGAAAACTGTACGAAAGGGAACCCCCCATCCGCCACGTCATAAACCTCAGTCGCGCCTGTCCACGTAGTCGGATTGTTGCCCAGGACGCTAATAGCTACCACCCCAGTATAACCGGGCGGGCCAAATGTGACCGATGATGTCAGGTCTGGGGTTAGGCTGACGGAGGACGCAGACGCCACAGGCGGGTCAATGCTACCGACGCTTCTGAACACCCCAATATACGTGCCGCTTGAGGCATTGTTTTTGGTGATCACTACCGTTGCCGTTGTTCCGGTAGGGACTACGGCGCTGACAATGGTCGTGTCAAAATAAGATGGGTTAGCTCCGGCTGCGTGGATGGTTGCGGCTATTCCGCCGATGGTAACGGCAGTTACCGTACTCTGCCGAGTATGGATTGCCAAGATAACGCGGCGATCAAGGGCCGCAACGCCAATGGAAACCCCACTTATCGTAACAGTTGTGCTTGCCGCAACGCTGGTACCATTGGCTATAAAGGTAATGGTTTCTGTCGAACCCAAGGGCGGGATCAAGGAAAATCCGGGGATCATCCAACGTTCCTCTTGACGCCAGTGATGACCGGGATAGACCCGCGCTTTATGACGTAAAACACAAGGTCAATTGCGCCAACGGCTGTAGAGAGCGTGACAGGCCCGCCCTTCCATCCTGCGGCCAACGTCAGCAGATAGCTACCAGAACCGCCCTGCGTCACCTCAAGGATACCGCTGCGGCCTACGATCATGTTTGTAGGGAGCGCTAGAGCAGCGGTCGCTGTCAGCGTTACATAGGCATTAAAGCCTAGCGCCATGTTCCAAGGGATAGACGCTCCGAAAGTCAGCGGGACATAAGTGCCCGCCGCGTTCACCTGATCCGTCTCAAGCAGCTTGTCAGACGTGTTGTTGAGGAATTCAGCCGTAGTGGCTTTGGAAATGCCAAGGTTGGCTAGGGCATCCGGGATATTAGACGCACCAGTCCCGCCTTTAGACACAGGCCGTGCAACGTTGAACTCATTGTCTCGCAAATCAGCCCGATAGCCGTTCCAATCAGCAGACTCGATAGTCTCGCCGGGTACGGCTTCAATGCCGGGAATATCCGTCCAATTACCTGAGCCATCTCTTGGAATTTGTCTGCACTCCTATCCTAGAAATAGCTCTCGTAGCGTGTATCGTTCGATTGGCCCGACCCGTAACCACTCTGCCCAGTTGCTCGTTTCCAAGCATCGCTATTTTGAGTAGTTGTGTTCATTACGCCATTAGAGCCTTGTATCATAACGCCCCCATTAGGAGCAACCCCAAGAACAGTTCCAACCTGCGGCTGGGCGGGCTGCTGCGGCTGAAATGTGTTCGAACCTTGCACCAGAACGTTAAGCGGCGCTCTGGCTAGGGCCATAGACTGGGCTTGAGCGGGCTGGGCGTTAAGCATGGCTGGGCGCTGCTGCTGGACAGCTTGCACAGGAGCGACAGCCTGCGGCCTAGGCGTCATTGGGCGACGGACAGGCATGGGAGGCAAGGGGGCGGTTTGAACCGGCTGCACAGCCTGCGTTGGGGGATTGAGTGCCGTGGCGTTGTATGAGGCTTGCCTTGCCAGAGCATCACGAGATAGCCCACCGCTTTGAACAGCAGCGCCGGTTGCTGACGGGTTGAAGCCCAAAGGCACGGCAGAGCTAGGCATTAGCCTCTCAGCAGTCTTGGGGGCGCTTGCAGGACCCGGAACACTAGCAACCACCTGCCCGCGCTCTTGCCCCGCGAAAGATTGATTACCGCCAATGGATAGAGCAGCCCTCCGAGCCGCAGCCGACGATGAATTAGCCGTCACTGGAACCGAGCTAACAGGGGCGCGTTCTTGACCCGCAAACGTTTGATTGCCGCCCATGCTTAAAGCGGCGCGTCTCGCTGCGTCGGCTACGGATGGTCCCGCTATGGATCGGGATTGCACAACCCTGTTTGATGGTCCTTGCCCTGTCGTCGGTATCTGCGCCACAGTGGTCGCCGTGCCCTGCATCGTCATAGGCGTAACGCGGTTGCCCTCACGGATAGCATATTGGTTCAATGCAGCTTGTAGATTGGTGTTGCCACCGGATGGCGATGTGACCTGACGCAGCGCACCACCAGCCGCGCTCATCTGTGCCGGGGTCGGTGCAACGGGTGCCCGCCTGGGCACTGGCTGCGACGAATAGAAGTTATGCCCCCCACCTTGCATTGTTGGCTGCATGCCTCTAGCCCATGATGGCTGCGAGATAGTGCCGGGTGCATAATAATGATCCGCGCCGCGCGTAGGGTCGTCTGCGCCCTGAGCCAACGCCCAAGCCGCCTGTGCCGCCGAAACAGCGTTAGGATCGCTCTGTGCCGCCCTAGCCGCAGGGCCGGGGTTGGAATATCCGGTGTACTGAGCAGGTTGCCTAACCACCTGTTCAGGCGTCAACCCCCGGATAGCCGAACGGTTGAGAATGGTTTCCCCGACAAGACGCATTCCCTCCTCACCCTGCCCCAAGGCTTCGGCAATAAGGGTATTGATAATGTCTTGCTCAGATGCCATTATGGGGCCTCAAGGAGAAAAGGTAGAAATGGCTAAAACAGATTGGGTCTACTGCGTTATGGTTTGGGGGCCGATAACTGCTCTTGCTGGTATCCAAGGTTGGATGACCGGGGATAGCGTTATGATGGTTCTTGGTTGGCTTAGTCATTGATCGTAGGAGCCTTGAGCGGCTAGTGCACGGGCTATAGCGTTTGTCATGTTACCCCCATATCCTTGACCCGGCAATATTGCTTGGTTGGTCAAATATTTACGGCCACCAGAACTCAGTAAAGCTTTTCCCACCGCACTTGGCACAGCAACGCCTGCTAACCCGCCTGCGATAGCTGCTAATGGGTTACCGCCACCAGCAGCGCCACCTAGCAAAGTACCCGCAATAGCAGGACCGCTGGCGAAGATGTTCTGAGCAGCAGACCGCGTAGCTGTCCCCGAGTTGGGAAGCGGTGTCATAGCCGCTACGCCATTGCGGGCAAGTTCTGCAAAATCACCCTGACCGCGAACGTAGCCACGGCGGCTCTGCTGTTGGGCAGCACTTCTGAGTTGGGCAGGGCTCAGCAGTCCTAGGGCCGTATTTTCACCGGCACCAGAAGCCGCTTTCTCTATGACAAGAAAGTTTCTGTATTGGTTGCGGACATCTTTCCATGCGGGGATATCGTCAGGGTTTGCAACTGCAAGGTATCGTTCTACAGAGTCATCAAGAGAGCTTTGAATATCTCCTAATGCCTGTGCCAACTCTGGCTTTGTAGTACGGCGCATATCATTGCCGATACGAGACCGGATTGACTGGTATTGATCACCAGTCATAATAGGCTGACCAGCCGGGCTCTTAGCTGCGTGATCGTAAATCTCGTTTATGTACCTCTCTACAGCCGGAGCAGCGCTGCCTTCAAGAAGGTTTTTATAGCTGTCGATTGTATTATCAAGATCAGCCATTAACGTCTGGTCTACAGGGACAATGGCGTTAGACGCTAAGCGGTCGAACTCCGAACCAATGGTTCTATATGCGTTATCCAAAACCTCCGGAGTAGCCCTAGGAGCGCTAACACCGATACGGTCAAGAGCAGCGCTGGTGAACTGCTCACCCTGCTTATCCATAAACGCCTGCGCGTTCGCCCCGCCTAACTCGCTCTCCATAGCCTTCAGGCGGGGAGAGCCAGTCGCTTGCCCTGCCGTAAGTTCAACACCCTCACCTTGCAAAGCTTTAATCACAGCCAAACGTTCCGGTGCAATGGGATTTGGAGTTATTGCCCTTCGTCCACCTTCAATCAAACCAGCGCCGACACCAAGGCCAATGCCTTGACCAACCATGTCAGCAAGAGGATTGCCAGGGAAAGCTTCATTAGCAACACCAGCGCCAAGGCCAGAAGCTGTAGTAAGTCCAAGTTCAGCTCCTCCCTGCATCAGCGCCTGTGCTACGCTACCTGCCCTACCCGCAGTGCCAGCCATAGGAAGAATGTTTGCACCAATTTCGTTGCCGATGCGCCGCACAACGCGACCCGCGCCGTCTTGCGATGGTGCGGATACCGCGCCTGTGTTATCTCCGAAATTCCGAAAGCTTTGGCCCATATCAGGTAGAACAGAACTTTCGGGATACGCAAAATCACCACCCATGGCATTGCCGATAGCAGGGCCGATAGAGCGCAAGCCCATTTCGATGCTATTAGGGATGCTGAGGAAATTGGCCGCTCCTTCGGTCATACCGGATGCAAGCTGAGGAAACAAACCTTCCCGCTGCGGCTGTTGAGGCGCAGCACTAACCGGGGCCTCTAATGGCGCAGCAGCAGGAGCGCCCCCGCCGAACTCTTGCTGCAATACAGCTTCAATATCAGCGTCAGCCATCCCATCAGGGAACTGAGCAATAGACCCGTCAGGCAGTCTAATTTCAATCATTCTAGACGGCCTGTGGTTGGGTTAAAGACGCGAACTTGAGGGGCAGGAGCGGCTTCTGCAGGGATAGAACTAGAGCCCACTGGAAGTCGTCGCTGCATGGCTGCAACGTCACGTTCTTTTTGTTCGATGAATGCGTCAAGGATAGCCTTCTTTTCAGGAGGTGACTTATTAGGATCACCCAAAGTTGCCCGCAAGCTTGCGCCTTCTTGAACGGTAAACGCAGCACCGAACGTATCCCTCAGCAATGGAAGAACTTGGTTGTCAACAATGGCAATGTAGCTGGATCGGTCAATAGCACCTTGACCAACAGGCAAGCCCATTTGACGCTTAACATCATCCATAACTTGACCGCCTAGGGTGTAGGTGGCCGTGTCGGCAAGGCTGGTGAGGGTGTCAATTGTCGAGCGCAGCCCTGGCATTTTACTCTGAACGCTTTGGAACAACGCAGCATTCTCGGCGTCTGTCTTGCCGTTTGCCGTGCCCGTAGCCGTATCGTAAGCTGGCGTCTGGTTGTCGATAGCAATAGGACCGCCAAGGACTTGGCCGGGGTTGGCCGGGTCCTGCGTCACAAACCCTGTCCCGATATTAAGCGGCGAATTAGACCGCTTCATCGTCAGATACTGCGACTGCTGATCAGGGGGGAGGCTGCTATAATACTGCCATTCTTGAACATTCGAAGGCAATGTAGACCCAGCCAAGGCCGGGTTATTAGCCGAATTAATCTGAGCCTGCTTAAGCTGCAAGTCCAACTGATACCCAGGGTCCTCTTGCCGCAGGTTATTATTTAGCAAAGCCTCAGCCACCCCAGCCTGACCCGGTGTTGCCCATGCCGCCGATGGGTCCATAAGCGCCGCTGCAATGCTGTCGGTGGATGCACCAGAGCCAAGGCCGGAGAACAGTGCACTCGCAGCCTCACGCCCCTGCGCTTCAGATGCGTCAGCACGGCTGTTCAGCAGCGAACCCGACGCAGCAGAGCCAACCTGACCCAAAGCGCCCCAGAACCCTTGAGCTTGTGGCTGCGCGGTCATTAGGGCTTCCGCGATCTTTTGCTCCCGTGCCACTTCCTGCGGGCTACGGGGCTTGCCGTCTTTCCAGATGAACGGGCTAGCGATTGCCTGGACCATTACTTAGCTCCCAATGCCATCGTGAGGCGGGGGTAGTTGACTTCCTTGTAGCCATCAGGGCGCGTCCGCACAGCGCTAGGAACCACTTTCTCGGCCTCTTGCGCCATAACGCCAATCTGAGGCTTGTCGTCGCCCTTATAGGTGTAGCTGTAAATCCCGACGCCCTTAGCCATGGAACCGAGTTTCTTGATATCTTTTTTAGCGCGGCGATCTGATAGAACGAAAGGCAGAGCAGCGCCCGCAGCCTGACCGATACCGCCCCACATATTATTGTTGGAAGCCAACTGCTGCTGATACTGCCCATTGATGAGGCCCGCTACGTCAGTCCCGCCCACCGAAGTCTGCGGCGTGTTACCAAATTGCGGAGGCGCAACCTGCCCGCCGCTCATCAGCGATGACTGCTCATTGAGCAACTGGTTACGGCGCACCACATCGTTAGCCAACTGGCTATCCTGCAGGCCATTATTGCCCTGAGTGACCGCCATGCCGTTTTGGAACATTTGCTGATTAGCACCATTCGCAAACTGCGCCGAGCTAAGGTTCTGCCCATACTGCTGCGCCTGCGCTGAATTAGCGAACTGCGCATTGTTAGCGTTCTGGCCGTACTGCTGAGCCTGAGCCGAGTTGGCAAAGTTCCCGCTGTTGAGGTCGAGCTGCTGGAGCCGGTTCTGCTCTTGCCCAGCATTGATGGTAATGCCTAGGCGCGCATCGTTCACGTTGCGGTTTTGCGCATCCATGGCGGTATTCCATGCCGTAGACCCGACGCGAACGCCTTGGTTAGCAAGCTGCTGTTCCATGCGTTGGCGGTCCTGCTCAAGCTGAGGATTATAACGCTGAAACAAAGCGTTTTCGACATCCTGAACGCGACCCCAGGTATCCTGCCCGCCAAGGCTAGTCTGGATTTGCCCCGCATTGGCAATTTGCTTCTGGATCGCGCCGCCACTCCCCACGCCCGTCTGAAGCTTTGGAGCGCCGCCGAACTGCTGATATTGCGGGTTATAGACGCTCTGCCCTAGCTGTGCGCCAAGTTTGTCAAGCTGACCGTTGGCAATATTGGCAATGCCCTGCTGCGTTTTCTGTGTGGTATCGAAAAGCTGCTGCTGACCGGGCGAAAGCGTGGTGTTCTGCGTGAACTGCGGAATATTGTACGTCTTGCCATCAGGGCCGGTGACGGCGTTGTTCCCGGTAACGCTAGACGATACCGACCCCCATGGCGTGTTCTGGTTGGGCTGGTTTAGATAGGCTTGGGAAAGGGCAGTGCCGATATTGCTCGAAGTCTGAGCCGCTGCGGTATTTGTTGCACTGGGGGCTTTTGGAGCGCACATGTCAGTTGCCTTGCTCGAAATGATACGTCATGATTTGGGCAACGGGCTTAAAACCCATCCTACCCCATATTTTCCCCACCCTCAAGTCCGTGACAGGGCTAATCAAGATGCGCTTGACGCCTAGCCCCTTCAGAACATCCATAATGAACCGGACTAGCTTTTTCCCCGTGCCGTTCCGATGCTCTGGCAGCATGTAAATAGTGTCCTCCGTTGCGATCATTTCGCTGTTATGCATGTCCAAGCAAACCCATACATTGCTATAACCCACAACCGTTTCGTTTTCTACAACAATGAACGTCAATAGTTCGCCGCTGTCGAACGCTGCGAAATAGCGGTCTAACTGCGGATTGTAGTCACCGATGGCAATGCCGTCGCCCGCTAGCCGCGCCTGCATCTCCGCATAGTGCTGCTTATACAAAGGCTCAAGAACAGGGTGAAACTCCCGCCCATTGACCATGTGGAACACATAGCTCAAATCACCAATCCTCCGACTTCAAACGTACCCTCGACCGTCACCAATTCAGCGCGAGGCGGCGAACTTTGCCCCGATGTAAGCTGGATTTGCAGCGAATGCGTATAGCCTGACTTACCAACGCTGACCCAGCCAGTGCTTACCGTAAACGGTTCAATGCCGTTATCCCATTTGGCTTCGTCCCACTTCCCGTTGTCCCAAGTGTCAATGACTTGTGGAGAGGTGGACACGTTAGGTGGGGAATCGATGTCGTCGCTATAGTTGGTGCCAAACGAAATCTTAAGATCGATGGCGTAACTGACGCGCGAGATAGCCCGCGCCTGGATCAGTGTCTTATGCACACCCGGAGCGCCAAGGGATTCAGGATGGCCGACATATTTATGGTAGATCGGCATGCCACGGTCAAAGCCAGACAACTCAGCCCGCATGAGCTTACCGTCACTCGTACCGAAGTAAATCCCGCCGTCATGCTCCGTTAGGCACTGTGTGTCCCAACTGGTGTACTTGGCCCATGCTCCTGTTTCTAGGTTAACGGCATAGCACCAACGCTTGTTAGCGTTAGTCGTTGGGCATGAAATATAGGCAACGTTCTGGCTTGCCCATTTCACGATCTCCCATGGCAGGGCGCGCCGTTCCTGCACGTCCCGCACCCAATCGGGTTGGATAGCCTTGGAAACAGCGGACAGCGACAAGAACGATGGGGCTTTGGTCTGAATAGCCGACATCGGCACAATGCCAACCTCAGTCAAAACCAGCAAATCGCCGCCAACTTGTGTAAAGGCATTTTTGCCCAATGGCGGGGATGCGTCATAGCGGCCCACCATCGTCCAGTCATCCATACCGGGCACTGACCCTTGGAAAACCGCGAACTCTCCCTCAGTGGACGCGAAAACAATCTTATCATCCATACCGTCCCCGCTATCCATCGACCATGTGGCAATGAACAGCAGAGAGCCGCCGCGCTTGAACGTGCCAAACAACGTAAACACCGAAGCCGCGCCAGCAATGCTATCAACCGGCAGGTAATGCGCGTTAAGGCTGTCCTTTTCCACGAACCAAAGCCGGTTGCGGTATGGGTTCACTTGGCTGAGCGTCGATGTGACAACGCCGGTAATAGCCGGGGTGCTAACACCAGTTATAGCGGTCCAAGCTGCCCCATCGTACATTCGCAGCGAGTCAGTGCCGTTGACAGCGATAAGATAGTTCCCACCGATAGTGGCAAAGTTGGCAAATGAGTAATAGTTGCTCGTCTGCCCCGTCACGACAGGTGTGGGGGCGACGTTGGGATCAACCGGCAACGTCAGGTCATAGATAGAGCCGCCACTTCCTGCAAACATGCGCCGCGACCCAAAGCCGATGTACGTCATCAGGCTTTCAAGCGACACACCTGACGCCGTGCCGTGAATGATGCTGCCAGCCCGTGCCCGGAGCCCTGTAGAAGCCGGAAACCAGTTCTCGCACACCTTTGCAGTGCCAGGAGCCGCCATGGCCGGGTTAGTCGCTGTAACCCATCCGCCGATAGGCTGCGTGAACGTGACGTTCTGCGCCTGCATTTGCACCGATTGGTCTACCGCAACACGCCGTCCATTAAACCTTGGCATTACTCGAACCTCCACCATGAGGCGGGGTGGCGTCCACCATAGATAACCTGCGGGTTGCGGTCGGCAATGCGGCGCATCTGCAATGCGATCTGATATTCCTCCATTTCGGCAGCATAAGCTTGGCCGTGGGACTTTTTCCAGTTCCATATAATGCACAGCTTTAGCAGTCGCTCATCGAGCAAAAACGTATCGCTATCGGCTGCGAACTCTGGTTGCACAATACCGTCAACGGTGCGAACGATGTTACGGCTAATATAGCCCAACTTAACCGGCTGCAGGTCACCCAGAGCCGTGTTATTCGATCCGTCATAGATGAAAATGGAGCCTCCGTAGACGGCCCAATAGCCTCCCCACATGCCTTGGCCGTCAGCTTGAGCGCCTACGATGGTGTTGAAGTCCTGCACGTACTGCAGTGAGCTATAGCTAAGGTCGCCAGCCCGGTAGAGTTTGGGGCTATCAATCAGTCTGTCAAAATCCGGGATAGTCGTCGCCACAGGCCATTCGGTCTGCATGCCATCGCCGGTAATCGTGGCGATCTTGTTCAGCACCGACCAGTCAAACTCTTCCGCGATCTGCCGTGCCGACTCCTGAGCCGTCTCCCGCATCTCGATAGAGGTACGATCTGACCCACCAAAAAGAGAGGTTGGCACCGGACTAATGCCAACCTTGGTTGCTACGCCTTGAACTACGGTCAGGATACTCAAGAGGCGTTCCCTTCTAGGGTTGTTAAGCGGCGGCGTCCTGCGCAAGCATGTTCAAGAGCGTAACGCGACTAGGCTGACCGCGTGGGCGCGAACCATGCTTGGCTGCAATAGCCTCTTTAAGTTCGTCGTCGGTGCGGGGGTCACTGTCGATGGTGGCGGGGGCATAAGCTTCGTTAACAATAGGCTTAAGCTGAGAGTTTTTAAGTGCAGCTAACTCGGCCTGCATAGCCAACAGTTGCGCCTGCAAGTCAGCAGCCGGGATATTGAAGCCCTGCGCCAGAAACTCCTGCGCCAATTCTTTAAGGCGATAGCCATGCCCGCCAAGCCGCGCAATATAGCGGTCATCGAACTGAGCCAGCCCCTCAATCGAGAAAATCTTGAGCGCACGAAGGTCGCTGATACGGGATGGGTTCAGGAACGGAGCGCGCTCCAATGGGGTGCCGCCTGCGGTCTGAGAAGAACCCTGCTTGAACTGTGCGTACTGGTCTGACCAACGTTCAGCGTAGGTATATTCCTCGCCAAACTCCCCACGGCCAGCAATGTCTACGGCACGAAAAACTGGGACAGAACGGCTGTCACCAGCCTTGAGAACGCGGACGCAATCCTCACCCTCGTGCTGAAAAAACTGCGGCGTAATAGATGCTTCTTCGTTTGCCTTGAACGGCTGCAAAAATGGGTCTGCCATGGGTTATCCTTATGTCTGAGGTAAGGTAGAAGGGCGCGACCGAAGTCGCGCCCTGTGTTATTAAGCGTCCTTGCCGGGAAGGCCAAGCGAACGCGCATAAAAGAATGCGTTGATCGGAATAGCCGCGACAGGGGTTACATAGCCACCAGCGCCCGCAGTAGCGACCCAAGTGGTTTCGTTGATCGTGATTGCAGTGCCAGCGGTAGCGAAAGCTGCGCCAGCCTTGACAAACACGTAGTAGTGGCCGTCCGAGCCAAGTTCAGGATTGCCGAGCATCGGGGACGTATCGACGCCCTGAAGATCGAAAAACTGAACAGTATCGAACTGATCGACATCGGGGCCAAGGTTAGGAGTCGTGCGAAATGCCATGATAGGAAGTCCTTAAATGTGTTTCCACTGCTTCCGCAGAACGATCAGCGAAACACTGGATTGAGTGACAGGGAACTTAGCAGCTATTTCTACCTGCGTCATTCCGTTGCGGTAAAGTTCCCGAATTTCGAGAACCATTTGTTCCGTTAGAAGGGCTTTACCAATGCGGGAGCCCTTCGCCTGCCGGTCTCGATCCACCTTATCTTGGATATTCTGCATCTGATCGCCCGGAACAAGATGTTCAGGCTCACAACATGCAGGGTTATCGCAGGTGTGCCGAATAAGTACGCCCTTAGGGATTGGTCCTTTTGAACGGGCGTAAGAGTAACGATGAGCGCGGCTCTCACCATAACGAGAGCCGCGCCTACCGTAACCGTCTTTATCCGTCTTGCCAGTCCATAAAAGGCATCCATTTTCAGCGCGTTCAAGGTTCTCATCGAACGGCTTGCCAAATCGGGCAACTTGCCGATTGCTTTCGTCATGCATGCTAAGCAACTCCATAAAACTAGGAGTTGCCAGCATACTATGATTTGGGCTATCGTACAACATACCCGGCAGCATCAGGCACTAGGGTTCGAGTCATACAGACGCCAGCTATACTGGGGATCACCCAGAACAAACTGACCGAACCAAACAAGGAAATTGGCCACTGCGTCCTGGTTGATCGGCATAGCGCCATCGCCATCAAACAGCATGTCCATGTTACGATCAGGGTGAGCGTACATGTACAGGTCGTCGCCACGCAGGCCATAAGTAGTGTTGGCTGGCATGCTAGAACGAATACCGGCTGCTGGGATGACTTCAGAGGTGAAGCCTGCGCCTGCAAATTCCAGTGCGGGGAAGCCCAAGCGGCCAATGCGGCCAGTGGACGTAACGCGCTGGTGAGCGACTAGCGAAGCCGAGAACGCCTGGAAGTGCTCAGTGGAAGCAATCAAGATATCGGCGGCGCGGTTGCCCTTGGAACGCTGCAGCAGAATGCGTTCGTACATCGGGCGGATGGTCGTGCTATCAACCTGAGTGCCAAGATCGGGGAAATCCGAGTTAGCATTGTAGGTGGACGTGCGCCAGATGGGGTTGATCGAGCGATCAATGCCGCCGTAGGTGCCGGTGTTGGTGACAACTGGCAGAGCCGCAGCAAGGCCGATGATGGAGCGCCCGTTGGAGGCCGTGCCGTCCCCGTTAATACCGGCTTCGATCAGGTCCTGCATGGAACTCGTTGCGGACTTTTCGTATTCGGCAAACAGGTCGATGACCTGAGCGCGACCACGGTTTACCAGCAGTTCGGTGCCGTTAAAGCTAATCGGCACATAGGCGTTGGTGGGAGTGAAAAAAGCGTCGTTAAACAGCTCGATTGGGCTGTTGCGGAGCTTGTCATATCCCGTGAAATAGCCGCCAGACTGCTTGTTGATCTGCAGGTGGTGGCGAATTTCTGGACCATAGAAAGAGCGAACGTTGCCGTTTGCCTTGATGATCGCAGTGATTGGGTTGTTGTTGAAAACCAGTTCAGTAATGCCAGGCTTGCGCATTGCCATGGAGGCAGAGAGTAGCTGGCGATACTGACGGTCGGAGGTGACTGCCATGTATGTTTATCCTTATCAGAGGCCGATTTGCCGCATCGCGGCTTCAATGGCTTCACGAGACTGTAGATTTGCACTTTTTGGAACGCTGGTTCCGTTCGGTGCGCCTTTGATGGATTTTGCGCCAGCCGGGTTGATCGGCCTCTCAGGCGTTGCGGTGTTGAGCCGCCCTGTATTCTGCTGTATTTGGCTAACGGGGTTGAGCCGTTCCGCCATGTCGTAAGCTTCAGCTAAACGCTGTTGTGCGCTTAGCGTTGACGGTATCTTACCACTGTTCAGGAAAAAGTAAATATCATCCTGTAATTCTTCGTAGCGCGGGTTCGCATCCTTGAACGGCGCGATCACCGTTTGCTCTACCTGCTGGTAAGCGGTCTGCTGCTGCGTCTGTTGCGTGGTCTGCTTGGCCTCCTGCAACTCACGCTCAAGCTGCTGCATGCGCTGTTCCATCTGGCGGTTCTGCGCCAAGGCCGGGTTCGCCTGCTCAGCCTGTGCCTGCCCTAGAACGTGCTGAGCGAAGTCTACGAGCCGGATGCCTTGGTTCGCCAGAATACGTTCGACGCCTGCGACTGGATTTGAGCTAACGAGGTTATCCAGTTCCACATAGTTTTTGACTGCCTTTGGCAGGTCAATCCCAGCCTCAACAGCCATGTCCTCATACTGCTTTAGCTGCTTGCGGAACTCATGGCTTTCCTTGTATTCCCCCATGCCCTTCTCCATTTCGGAGATTGCACGGTAGACCTCACCCCTTACATCGGGGTCAACTCCAGCCCATTTCTCTTTGGCGCGTGGCAGAAACCGGGCAGGCGGCTTATCAATGTCACGATCCTCAGACGACCGATCCTTGGTTTCAACCTCCTGCCCGGTCTCCTCACCCTCAGCGTTAGCCTCGGGGTTCTGATCTTGCTCTGTGGGTTCGGCCTTAGCCTCGACAGGCTCAGCCTTGGCGAACTTTCCGCCCTCACGCTTAGGCTCAGGTTTGGCCTCAACCTTATCGTCTGGGTCATTGCCGAATTTGGTGCCATTGGCCTCTAGTTCATCCGCAGCCTTCTCCAGCGCCTCGCGAGAGGATAGGGGCTTGGGTTCGGGTGCTTTGGGCTCTGGTGCGTCTGGCGTGTAGCTAAGCGATTGCGGGTCTGAACCGGCCTCGATCACTAGGGAGTTGTTTTCGGTCATTTATATCTTGCCTTTGTCTGAGAAAGGTGGTTGGTTAGGCACGTTGGTCGGCGGTCTTGTGTAGCTAGCAAGACGAAGGGCTGTAGAGATTCTCAACCGGAGCAGTCCACCCGGCCAACATCACTCCACATGATCGAATTCCCCCCGATTAACAGCAGCCTCAGCCTTATCCAAAGCAGCAGCAATGTCAGTCTTATTGGCCTCTAGCGGTTTATGCACCGGGTTCAAATACCCAGGATCATCCCCCACCTCAACGAACTCCGTCCCGCGTGGGTTATTCTGCGCCCGATAGCTCTCACGCATTGCGGCCTTTGAGGTATACATCTTGCCATCAACCATTGATCGCAACGGCTCCGTCTCATCACCCGTATAGATGCGCGGCAGCGGTGCTGGGTTCTCTGGCGTGTACTCACGGTAGGCGTATGGCTCCACCAGCCCCGTATCGAGGTTGAGAAAGCCGCCTGGAACTGATTTGTATGTGGTCATTAGCCAAGCCTGTAAATGCGAACGGGTATTGAGTAGCTACCTGCAACTGTCAGAACAGGCACGAGCAACCCTACAGTGATTTGTCCCGCTGTGGAACATACGCAGTCTTGCACCGAATAACCGGCTGGCGGCGCTGAGATAGGCACGGCGACATATGAGGCTGTGGTGACTGTCCCGGCTAGAGTTGTGGTAACGCGGCGAACACCTAGAGCTAGGGTAATTAGGCCGCTCTCAGCTAGTGTGGCTGTACCTACTAAGGTTGAGCCAGATGGGCCTGTTGCACCTTGGATGCCCGGAATACCCTGTGTCCCTTGGGCTCCAGTGTCTCCTTTAACACCCTGCGCGCCGGTTGCGCCCTGAGCCCCGGTGTCGCCTTTAGGCCCCGTTGCGCCCGTCATTCCGGCAATACCAGCAGCACCAGCCTCGCCCCGAATGCCGTAACCCAATGACCGAACCGTCATATCCCAAACCCATAATTAACCTCAAGCGGCACCAAGTCCGAGCCCACAGGGAACCCCGGCCTAGCAACAGCCATAACCGACATGCGCTCAGGCTTCTGAGTGGCGTACACGGCTACATGGCCTGGAGGCAGCAGCCAGCCCTTGCCCTCCTCGACCTCACCAGCCTCGCCAGTCTTGAACCCTCGCAGTCGCACATAGCACGAGTTGGAGTTGACGACCTGGAACGCATCTGCATTGAGAGGAATATAGTTCACCGGAACGACTGTAGACTGCCCAACCGCGCCCGTTACGGGTAGCATGATCGGATCAGTCAGCCGCCGATAAGGTGTTGCAATAGCCATCAAACTAACTCCGTCACTACGGCCACGCCGTCATTTGGATCAGTTGCCCATACGCCTGTGATAATGCCTGTATAGGGCATGGTAATCTCCTGAGTGGCGTTCTGTGGCAAGCGGTATGTAAACATGAGTGCTGAGGCTGTCCCGGAAGCTAGACGAACGTAAAGGATGGCGGAGGAGGTGTTGGTGATGACGCAAGCTTTGCGCGCTGTGTTGGCAGCTAGCAGCATCACACTCGTAGCGCTGTCATTGACGTTCGTCACCGCACCACTGGTCGCCGCAACTGTAGCCATTGGGAATGGGTTGGCAGAACTGACACGCTGGTCAACGTTGCCTGCTGCTGGGTTTGGTGTGACTAGTGAGACTGCTGCGCCCATTTAGATATTCCTTATAAGCACGGATGATGTGAGGGTGGTGGGGAGTTAGGCAGCCATAAGGAGATCATAGACCGCATCTGCCGCTCGTATGCCGTTGAACTGATGGGCAATGGGTAGAAGATGAACCTTATCTGGATGAATAAACGCACTGGTATCCCAATTTGGAACCCAAAACGACGGGGCTTGGAAGGATAGGAATGAAACCATGCTATCGTTTCTGCTTGATACTTCCGCTGCTATTTCGGCGTCCATAGCCGCTGTTTGAGCGAGGCGACCCGCAGTCAACTGGAATACGCCGGTAGCCACCAAAGGAACCAACGGGTAAGTGGCGCGAAGCTGCGTGATGACAGACGCAAGCTCGCTTCGCGCCTCCGAGGCACTCTTGTCTTGTAGCGGGTCGTTTACCGACCCTTGAATGATAACCGCATCGAGCGAGCGGAAAGCATCGTTCTCGGCAATGTTTGCCATTCTACTGGAGTACTTGTTCGCAAACCCGCCGTTTGTGGCCGCCAACCCGGTCCCTGAAACAGCGCAGCAAACCACTTCTGCCCCAAGATACATCCCCATCGTCTTCCAAATTGAGCGGTGCTGGATTTGCTGAGCGGTAGTGGTGCCAGCGTTTCCCACGCCATAGCTGTCAGAAATGACAAGAACCCGAAATTGCCGGATAGTCCGGGGCTTGAATATGATGTCACCAGAATTGATGAACACCTTGGAAAGTTGGGAGGCACTGTTTACCTCGACCGCGATGCGTCGAGCAGCTTGCGTAGCGAAAGTAAGAAGCACGTACCAAGTGCCATTGGCGTTAGGGATCAGAGTAGCGTCATCAACGTAGACATCATTAACCCGAATGCGAAGGGGCGCGGCCAGATAGCAAGAAAGTTGAAGGGTAACTGAGGTCGATGTCGTCTCGAATTCTACCATCCATCCGCTCGCCACACCGTTTGTTGGAGACGGGGCGACTAGGGGATTTTGTAACGCGCCATAAGCGAGCAAGCCAGTGTCGGTAAATGGAACCCCGCCCTCAATATTAGCGAACGCTAGCCATGCCGAAAGCGTGTTGGTTGCTGGGTATCCCGTCATTCCAGTTGTAGTGGCAGACTGCGAGATCGCCAACGACGACGCAAGGGATGAGTTTGCTGGCGTTAAATGTGGATTGCCGATCAAGGCGGCAGAGCGCGCCGCTCTCATCCGGGTTTTTCGTTCACTCAGACTGCCGCGAAATTCACGTGTCACCATAGCTTATGCCGCCTCGATCAGAATGTACGTCTTCCCGCTCACCGTTTCGGTAAGGATGATGTTTCTTTCAGAAAGAGCCAGCCGCCCCTGTGGCACCCCCCCACCCTCATAAGCCGTGCCGTCTAAATTAAACAAATTCATCGGCACACCACCATTGTCAACCAGCGTAATCTTTAGACCATACCCGTTTGCGCTAACTGTGGCTACAGGTGCGCCGGGGTTAACGGGATCGCCGGGAGCATTCAACTGCGTAACAGGAATGCCGCCAGTCAGTACCACAATGACTGGGATGCCCTGTATCATACCTTCAGACTCCGTTGGCGGCGGCGCATCCACCTCAAACACGCCAGTTTGCCACCGCAGCAGCATAATTTCGTAGCTTTCAGAAGGTGCGTCGAGAACATTAGGCTTAACGTCCTGTTGCCCTTTGTCGGTCGCAACACCCAAAGTGCCGGGATACGCATATTTCACACGCATCCCGCTAAATCTACGCATCAGAGCCGCCCTTGGGCTTCATCGCCGCAGTGAGCGCAGTCTGCCGTGCTTGTTCGGCCTGCTGATCCAGCCTAGCCCACTCAAGCTCGGTCTGCGTAGCAAGCTCATCCCTGCGGAATTGCTCATCGGCTAGGAACTGCGCATTCTCGGACTGCGCCCTTTGCGCTTCCAACGCAGCTTCGGCGTCCAAAGACATTTGGGTAGTTTGTGCGTCTGCATTAAGCTGTGCCTGCTCACGAGTAACCGCTACCTCCGCATCCATCTGCTTAGCCTGCGCCGCTCCCTGAGCCTTAATCTGTTCAGTTTGAGCGGCCATCTGAGGCTTCATTTGCATCTCCTGAGCCTTCAACTGAAGCTCCTGCCCACGCAGCCCAAGCTCAGCCTTGCGGTACTCAGTTTCGCCCTGCAGCTTTTGCCCTTCAAGCGCCAACATGCCCTTCTTGTACTCAGCCTCAGCCGTGTTCTTCTCAGCGTCAGGGTTAGGCTGCTGCGGCATGCTCTCCAGGCTCTCTACCCACTCGTCAATCAAGCCCTCAAGCTCACGGCCCGCACGGAATGGCCCAAGCTGGAACTTAATCAGCCCTCCGGCCATCTTGGCACCAGCAGGACCGCTCATCGCCAGCGGTGTTAGCGCAGTCGTCGCCTGGACAAACACCGCCATAAACTCATTGCGGCTTTCCTTCTCAGCCTGCTCATCTGGGTAGATCGTGCTGTCCGTCTCGATGTCGAACACGAAGGGCCGCGTCTTGCTGTCGTGCAGCAACTCACGAACCATCTCCTCAGTCACCGTCTCGCCCATCTTGGCGATCTGTGGTTGGTATTTGGCAATAATCTCTTGCTGAGCCTGCTGGAACTGCGCCTTAGCCTGCTCAGCCGCTTGTGGATCACCTCCCTCCGGTTGCTGAGCCAGCGCCTGCTCAGCCTTTTCAGTCAAAGCCTCAAGCTCCTGCCGTGCAGCCTTCTCAAGCTCACGCATTTGCTTTTTGATGTCAGCATTCGTCGGCAGTTCCATCTGGGACATGTCAATGAGAGTGTCCCAATCGAACTCCTCAGCCATGATCTCGACCATGATGCACACGGTATCGCGGGCAATACGGACAAGCTCACTCACGCGGTCACGAATACGAACCGAGCCGTACTGCGATTTAAGCTTCTGAGCGGTGGCGGTTTCCTGAGCATCAGTCTCGCCACGCATAATGTCGGCAATACCGAACAATTCCTGCACGTTACCGATGATTTCACGGCGGGCTTCGACTGCTGAGAGTATAGTCTGAGCCACCATGTCCACAGGCAACCACTCGACCTTAGCGCCGTCCGTCATCGACATAGCCGGAACCGGGATGAGCATGTAGCTCGTGTCCTCGGCCCTCATAGCCTGCTCAATAGCATCACCAACGTCAGTGCCAGCAGGGATAATTCCCTTGACAACCAGCTTTTCAGTCAGGTCGTGAATACGCACTGTGAGGCTGTTGATGGTCTCTAGCTGATCCTCGATGTACGTAATATCGGGCACCGGAACTAAGGAGCGCCGCTGCATAGTCCCATACGCTGGCCGTGGGCACGGGAAAAAGCCCTTAAGCTTTAGGTGGGGGTCGCTGCTGTCAAGGAATTCGTCGCAGCCTTCAGATGCCCAATGGACCTTTTTCTTGATCTTGTCCCAGATTTCATAAAAGGGCGCTTTATCATCATCGCTAGCCCACGCGTCATCCCCAACGCGGTCCTTGTGAGTGCCGTAATTGGCCTTAAGATAAGCCTCTCCGGAATGCTTGTAGAAGCGTTCTTTAGCCTCCTCCACAGTCATCCACGCAACGCGCCAGACCATGCCAACTTCAGACCATTTACGGGCTATCGAGTGGCCGAAATCCTTACGGTCCAGATGCTCAATGCAAACCTTTTCCCCGCCGTCATCCTCATAGGTCAGCCAAATAACGCCACGTGCATTGATAACGAGGTCGTCACGCACTGAGAGCATAACCTGATCAATGTCGCTCTCGTCAAACCCCGCGACGGCAACGCGCTCTAGCAACTCGCTTGTCGTGCGGTTAACCGGCTTGCGGTCCTTGAACTTAGGCGTCACCACAGGAACAGGCGGGCGTGAGTAGATCGAAGGCTTAATCACCTCAACCGACGCCCAGAACAGGTTGTATTCGCGGTCAACCAGCGATCCGCCAACCTCGGCAAAGCCACTCAGGCTGGTCAGGGAGCTATACAGTTTGTCGATGCGGTCGCACTTGGCCTGCCACGGGTCAAACTTCTGCTCAGCGTCCTTGATAATGGCAAGGATGCCCTTTGCAGAGCGGTTAGCCTCGTCAGCCTCTCCTGTGCCTACATTGTCGTAGGTGACGGGATCAGGCATTATTCAGAAACCCGACTGTGCTTGCTCATATGTTGCAAAAGAGCATTGCACTCAAAGATCATTTTATGATCGTCAGCAGTCATGGAGTTAATCCGGGCTTCAGCACGAGCCGACTTAAAAATCATCTGACCCACAATATCATCAATATCAGCTACATCAATTCCCGGTTTAGCCCACCCCTCAAACCAACCACGCATCAAATAGTCCCCTCAATCATCTTCTTGAGCATCGGCGCGAGAACGCTATCCATGCCGCGCTCCGTCGCAATCTTGACGTTGAACGTATCCGCCGTGATGGACGACGCCACATAATCACACAGCAGCGGCGCACCAAGCGCAAGCTCCTTGAGCCGACGCGTGTTCCCCGTACCCGCCGTAATCTGCGCTGTGAGTTCTTTGGCTAGGCCACCAGCTACACCGAGTGCCTGGAGTTTTTGGGTGTTATTCAGTGGCATGATTTAATCCTGTGGCCGAACAGTTCTTAGACGTTAGCATGCGGCGGGTGAACGTGCAACCCCTACTCAGGCCCTCCTCTCTTTCCGTTTAGGATCATAACTATAAGAGGAAGGCGGCAGTATATCAGGCAAGGGAAAAGCCAGAAAGGCAAGCAACCCCTCACGCAACTCAAACGAACGTTCAAGCTTTTTCAGCGCCTTTCGTTCGATATCACGAGCCCACTTCTCAGGCTTTCCCTCAAGACGAAAATACTCAGCCTTAGCTAAAAGCTCTTGAGCCTCGTCTGTTGCCTGCTCATCCATAGAACGATAGCTTAATTGTGTCCACATTTACCTTACCTCTCTGATCGGCAAAAGCAAGAAAGAAGCCCCGCCATTGCTGACAGGGCTTCTTAATTAACCTAGATCGTGGCTGGCCATGTCACAGCCCTTTGGACTCAATCTAGTTACCGGGGCAGGTTGCTAATCCTGCCGACCTCCGCCGTGTAAGGGCGGTACTCTGTAGCATGTGAGCTACCGGAAAGCTTTGCGGCTCGCCTAACCATTACCCTCGAATACTACTAGTGGGGCAGGGACAACATGGCTGGCTGAGATTTCGGCTACATCCGCTTCGCCTTGAGGAAAGCCCCGTGTTAGTATTGCACGTAAGGGATTTGAACCCTTGGAGGCCGACATCAAACGGCCCATTGCGGCCTTTGTCAACCCCTATAGCAATGTCACCAATAGCCCACTCTGGCAACGCGCAATTAGGTGTTAGTTAGCCGCGTCGATCTGGCGCTTAACGCCACCCTTGCGACCGTTATTGTCATGATCCAGTGGGTCACCCTTAGCCTCATCACCAGCCGCACGTTCCCGCGCAAGCTCATTCTGACGATCAACGGCAGTCGGCATGTCCGAGGCGGTCACTTCGCCATCCTGCTTTGCGGCCCATGCTTCGAGAGCCTTGGCACGCAGCACAGGGCTAACGTTCTCTGGAAAGGTGGTCATATTGCCCTCGACATAGCCAGCGGCTTCTAGGTCTTTGAGTTCTGCGCTTGTGAGTTTAGCCATGGTGGTTATCCTGTGTTAGTCGGTGTCTGAGGTTGCAGGGGTAACGGATGGCGCGGTCTCAGGTTCCTCACTCGCCACCGGCTCCAGCTCATCCACCGAGAGCCCAAACCGCAAATACGTCTGCAGCCTAGCCTCAATCTCCAGCCCGTTCAAGTGCTTCGCTGTTAGATAATTCGTGCCGTGCATCGTGTTGTATTCAAGCACCATGTCGGCGCGTACACGGTCGCGGGCGTCCTTGATGTCGGAGAGGGTGTAGCTAGGCATTGGGCGGCTCCGGCTTCAATATTGAGATAAGCGCGCCGTCGCCCATAATATCATCGACAAACCCCTGATCATCAAAGCGGAAATTATCCCACGACCAAATGACCGGGTAAACGCACTTAGACTCATGAACCAAACAGAACGTAACGCCATAGTCGTCAACAGAACTTGAGATAACCACAACAGTTTTCGGCAATAAGGCATTAGCCCAATCGTCAAATTCGTCTCTTGACGAAAACTTCATCACCGTCTCCTCCTAATTCCAGGCGCAACTATGCCATCTTCGTCCGATACTGGCAAGGGGGTTGTGAGGTCGGCAGGTTTACCAGCCAACATGCGATCGATCAACTGCCCAACCAAGCCCAAGGCGTCAACCTGATCGTCATGCACACCCACCGGGAAACTCATCATCTCGGTGATTAGATCGCTCAACCACGGGGCGTCCTTGGACACGTACAGCCCTCGTGTAGCTATGAGCCCACGAAATGACTGCGCACGGATCGCCTTGTCGCCTCGCGTCGGGAACTGCTCACGGCTAACGTATGCGCCACGGCTTAGCTGCGCCCGCGTCAAGAATGGGCCAACGCCAGACTTGATCTGTCCGGTTTCCTCAGCCCAGCCGATGGGCTTCCATTTCTGCACTAGATCGCAGAACGCCTCAACCCAAACGTCAGAGCTAGCCTGTGCCCGCCACAGGTCCATCAGCCACGGCTTGCCCTCTGGATCAAGCCCCACCACAGCGTGAACGGTGTAGTCGCCACCATTGCTCGTCACAGCGTAGTCAGACCCGCCATACAGTCGCAGCGTAGCCCGGTCAGGCATGCTATCGACTTGGTGTATCCATTCGAGCTTGAAGTAGTCGCCTGTCTCAGGGCTTGGCCGTTGCTGATAAAGCGCAGACCAGTCACGCGGAGGAAGTGCGCGCTTAATCCGCTCTAGCGCCGGAATGTCGTACTGCTCAGGCCAAAGCGCCGTGCCCTCATCGGAAATAGCGGGCAAGTCTAGAACTACCCAATCCTCGTGCTTATGCTCGATCTGCAGCCAGCCCGCTAGATCGTCCTCGTGCCAGCGCGTCTGGATGACCACGATACGCCCTCCAGGCATTAGGCGAGTATATGCCGTCGAGGTGTACCAATCCTTGGTTTTCTTGCGTATTACCTCGCTTTCGGCTTCCTCACGGTTTTTCACAGGGTCATCGATGAGCAGCAGATGCGCGCCACGCCCAGTTAGAGGCCCACCAACGCCCACAGCGTAAAATGCGCCACGTTGGCTTGTCGAGTGCTCGAAACCGCCGCTATTGCCCTCCACAGCGAAGCGTGAGCTAGCGCGGCTGTCACCTGACAGAGATACGCCGGGAAACACAGCCTGAAAACTCACGTCCTCAATCTGGCGTTTAACCTTGCGGCCAAAGTCGTCAGCCAAATCCTGCCCATAGGTTGCTGTGACGATGTAGTGGTTTGGATTTCGCCCAAGATACCACGCGGGGAAAAACTCAGACGCCAGCATGGATTTGCCATGACGCGGCGGCATGGTGATCATTAGCCGGGTTATGTCACCGCGCTCAACGGCTTCAAGGTGTCGCGCGATGAGCAGATGGTGCTTGGCTAGCTGGTACTGCGGCCACTGATATGCGGCGTAGCTGACTAGGCGGGAGAATGCGTAATCTTCTGCTGATAGCTTGCGGGGGACGTCGATGACAAGTTCGGTCAAAGTCAGCCTATTGACTTATAAATCTGGACGCTAAATATGTCACTTGAGTTCTTCCCCTAACGGCGTCGAACCTATCGAGGCTTCGGACGCTGAGCCAGCATAGCAAATCAGCGTTCATGAATTTCTATAATCACGTAACCACAGTTCAACCGTTCGCGCAGCTCCTCCGACATTCATTTCTTTCATCAGCTCAATAGCGCGATCTTTAGTAATTTTCTTTGACATTAATAGCTTATGGCAAGCGCAAGTCCTCAGATACTGACGGTCTAGCCTGCCTGTATCCCAATTCCTGTATCCGTTCATCTCAGTTCCACCACTGACCATCGCTCGTGCACCAGTTCGCTGGCGTTTCAATCTTAGCTTCAACAGCAGCGCGGATGCAGTAGCCTTCACGGCCAACCAACTTAACAGCCTTAGCTGCAACAGCGTCACGAGTGTTTGCGGTTGCGATGATTGCTTTGGTGTTGATGTCGAGTGCGTTGAACATTTCTTCTCTCCGGTTGATGACCCTTTATCCCACACGCTTGCGCACACGTCAACAGGTTATTTCAACTATTTATGAGTTAGCGAGTGCTGCGGCTGCAACTGCTGCGTCTCGCTGTTCCTTGGTCATAACTTCGATTGAACCGCTATGAACCGTTTCCACCTTATCGCGCCACTGAACGGGCCTGCGGTTCTTGAGCCAGAAAATGGCAGCTGTCGTGTCTGTTGGAGCATACCTTCTCACCTCCACAACCTCGATACGCTCCTCAGTTGCGCTGAGCTTAACCTTGAATGCCTGCTCCTCGACGTACTCAAAGCCAGTAGCCTTTTGGAACAATCCACGCTCAACCCTGGCGTCAGCTTCCTCCTTACCGGCCTTTAGGGCCTGACAAAAGTCTTCGTGATCTAACTTCCAACGATAGACCGTCCGAGTGGACACGCAAAAGAAATCGGCTATCTCGCTATCGGTCGCGCCAAGTCGGCAAAGCTTCTCAGCTTGCTGCACATAATCGTCGCTGTACTCGGTAGGTCTGCCGGTAGTCATGGTTGTCCTCTTACCCCCAAATACCTAGCACGTTGCATGGCTCTGCGCAAGGGCCGTCGCGTAAAGCGGGCAGCGATAGCTAGTCGGGTCTATCGCTCACTCAGACCAAATGGGTTCATCGTAATTTGGCGATACAGTTCTACTCCTTACTATAAACCCCCATTAAACTCATAAGGAAGTTATATTCTAATACATTAGACGGCCTATTGCATTGTACGGTCATATGGGTTAGAATATGAGTTGTACTTATATTTAGTGGGAGTATATAGTAAGGTTCAGAACTGTTAAAATCTGGAAATTATCTATATAATTCAAAGGAAACAGATTATCTTGCAAAACTCCAAAATCCCAGCCGGAAGACCGAGATCGGCGGCTCTGCAACATTTATCAAACCTAGCTGCAGCTAACTCTGATGAGTGCCAGTGGCCGCTTAACGATCAAAAAAACATAATTTGGATCACAGGGTCACGAACACCACGATATATTTCATGCACAATCGTTAACGGAACTGCTCCTGATGGAATGGTCCCTGTGCAGATTTGTGGTGTTTTGGGATGCGTAAATGGCCGTCATTGGCGGTGGGGAACTATGGAAGAATCCCTAAAAAATCGAAGATTTAAAGACAGGAAAGGCGGTCTAAATCCTAATTCAAAACTCAATTGGGAGTACGTCCGAGCAATCCGTGCAATCAAATGGGAAGGTGGCGACCACCGGATGAGGGTAGCTGCAAGCTACGGAATTAGTTTGCGCACACTTAACGCAGTCATAAAAAACTGGATTTGGAAAGCCGAAGATATGCCATCTGTAGCCTGTGAAGGGGATGAATTTTGAGTTTCAATGATTTTCAATTGGGGTTCATTTACAGATTCAAGAAGCTGATGAGCCCTTATGATATGGGCCAAGTTATGGGAGTTGGAAAACAGTCTGTTGAGAAAGCCATATTTCTTATGCGGAGTGTGAAGCGCGACAAATACCCTGTTTCAGATCAAGAGCGCCTCGCTAAAGAATATATGAAAACTAGGTTCGATAGTGAGATATTGGCCTTCGCCTTCGCTTTCGATGCGTGCCTAGATATTCCTGGCGCTACTAATTTGTACAAGGAACTCAAATGACCAAACCAGATTGGTGCCCTGCGGATGTGTGGGACGCGGCGCACACTGCTATCATGGATGAAACCTATACTGATGCGCATGTAAATTATTTACATCACTCAGTAGCCCGCGCCATCCTTGCCGAACGTGAGCGGGCTTTGGAGGAGGCGGCTGTCGCCTGTGGCAGCTTTCTAATGCTCAATAGCAATGTGGATGTGTACAAAGTCGTCGCATGCGAGGAAGCCATCCGCGCCCTAAAGGAAACACCATGACCAACAAAAACCTAATCGAGCGGCTTAGAAAGTCATCCCGCCATTTCTACTGGGATGTCGAAACTGAAAAAGAGATTGTCTTTCCAAAGCCCTTTAACCGGGATGGGAACGAAGCCGCCGCGCTGATCGAACAACAGGAGGCGGTTATTACAAGTCAGACCGATTGCATCGCAGCTTTATCCAAAGCCCTTACCGCGATGCTTCCTGAGCATAATACGCATGAACAGCATTTAAGGCCCGACTTTGAGACATGCGAACAGGCTAGATTATTCCTCCTCGCAGCCAAAACCCATTTGGGAGAGTGAGATGGCTAAACATCGATACTACCTGGAGGATGGCATGGGAATTATCTCTATCCAAACGCGCAAGACCAAGCCTACCATGGGAAAGGTCATTACAGCTGATGGAGAAAAATGGCAGGTCTGGTACATCGAGTGGATGGGTGACGACTGCAATGCTCGGTGTGAGCGGGTTAAATGAAAGTCCCCATCACCGACCAAATCACCGAAGCCCGCCGCTGGCTGAGTGTGCTGCCTGCGGGTCCGAGGCGGGATGCGTGTGAGGGGGTGGTGCTGACGTTGGAGTTTATGAAAACCTACAGAGACGAGTTCTACGAGTTTATGGCTGAAGGAGCAAGAAATGACCGGAGCCAGCGTTAAAATAACAAACACAGAGACGGGCGAAAGCCGCATTTACCTCGATGAATATTTCGACGGCGAAACGGGCGTTTGGGCATACGAGGACGGCAATCAATCCTGCGATTGCAACCGTAGCCTGTATTTCGAATATGCTCACGGCATAAGCCCGCAAGACGCGGATATGGCAGAATGCTCAACTGTAGGAAATGTCTACCGTATTGATAGCATTTTTTGGGATGGCCGGTTTTGGATGTCTGAGCTAAAGCCCAACATTACCCTTGACACTCCCGCAACAGCAATCTAAAACAAACGCAGAGATTAAGGAGAGATAGAGAATGTACGCAGACCTCCCGCCAAGAACGCCAGAACAAGAACGCCAATACCAAGTTTATCTCGTGCATAAAGAGAAGCAGGATAAAATTGATGCTCTACGTAACGCCGCGCCTGACCTACTGGAAGCGCTTCTAGACGCGAAGTATGCGTTGTACGGCAACGGTCCGGCTAACCCCAAGATGCTTGCAGCAATCTCTAAGGCTCAGGGGGAGCGCAAATGACCACCCACAGCGCCACTCTTAAAAAGATCAACCTCGCCGGTGTCGTTGAATACGCTCCACGCATTCACATCAATGATGTCGAATATCAGCGCGTCGGTGTTCCTAGTGCGTTTAACTGGACCCCCGCCATGTCCGCCGTATTCCCGGTGCGGCTTACGATGTCGCAGCTTACCGCGATGTGGGATGCTTTGCATGGTGCGGCTGAGTATGAGGAGCTTGGTTCTAAATCCGTCTGCGCTTGGCCGGATTGCACGTGTCCAACTGAGTCTTATTGCAAGCCTTCCGTTCCAAAGCCTCTTGCTGAGGAAAAGCCTAACGCTGACGGTTGGATTATTTGGTATATTGGTTACGCAGTGCCAAAGGGTCTCGTTGATGTTCGCACTGTAAGTAAGGGAGATTTTCTTGGCGTCTCTAGCTCTGGCATCGAGTGGTCTGCTATGGATAGCGGATATAGCATAACGCACTGGCGTCCCGCCAAATGACCACTCTCCACATCATTCGCGACGACGAACCAATCCTAGTCCACCTAGACTGGCAAAGCTGCGATGACCAAATCTGGGGCTTAACAGCCCACACCCGCACCGGCCTCGCCATCCCCCTATCCCCCACCGAAGAAAACGACGCTCTAGAGAAAATCTACTCTGAGATGCCTTCGGTTAATTATTATGAGCTTTATTGAGGATAATGAGATGATCGTAGAAGTTGGCGAATTTTACAAGACTCGTGATGGCCGGAAGGTTGGACCTATGAAAATTTGGGGTTCTGCGACAGACGCCGATACTGGCGATGTTCTATTCGATACGATGGCCGAAGGTTTTACATCGTATTGTTGGCGTAAGAGCGGTGAAAATGGGGATAGCCAAGTAGAGGGTTTTGATTACCTAGACCTCGTAGCCCTCTGGCAAGAACCCACCTCTCAAGGCCCCGTCCGCACCAAGACTGTGAAAGAGGTGGTGCCTGGTAACTACGGGATCGTATTTGTGCGCAAGCTGTCACGTGGAGCCGAGATTGGCATTCAAGGCCACTTCCATACTGCCACCGAACTCCGCGCCGCCGCAGCTACCCTACTCGAAATTGCAGAGGCTTTGGAAGAATGACCTACGGAAACGACTACCGAAACCAACTAACCGACTACAGCAACGCCGAAACCGAATACGCCAAGGCGCAACGTGAGGCTCGTGAGAAGGGCCATAAAGCCGCGCAACGTATCGCTGCCCTTATCTATGCTGATCTTGACGTAGAGGTCACACCGGAAGCCATTCAACGCTTTGTTAAGGGTCGGTGGGCTAAGTTAGCACCATTGGCGCATCTGGTTCACGAAGCGCCGGATACAACGAAAGGCACAGTCAAATGACCCTAACCCACCACCCCATTTCCACAGCCCTTGCCATCCTCGCTGTCGTTTGGGTTCTGACGATGGACAACGGCCTGCTCAGTATGTGGGGTTTGTGATGGCAGAACTCCAAGTCAACACCGCCCAACAGCGCGCCCACTATCGCGGCTTCACCATTGAGGAGTCTATTGATGGGTGGGAATGGTGCCACAAAGATTACAGCGAGAACGGTATTTCAGGGATATGCGACACGATTTTCGATGCCATCGACGCAGTTGATAAATGGTGGGAGAACGGCGATGAGCATTAGCCCCCTATCGCTGAAATATCGCTGGCGCGTAGGCGTTGGCCTAGAAGCGGCGCTATCCGAGGATATCGAAACCTACGGCGACGGTCACGATTGGATGTACCGCGCCTCTCGCGTCCCAAGCGTACAGTCTATGTTTGCAACGCCAGGAGAGGCTGAGTGTGCTATCGCCGCTAGGGACGAGGCCGTGAGCGCGGCTGAGGCGGAAATGGTTGGTGTGGTTGCTGTTACGGAGGGCTATGATGCAAGACGATGAAAGCTTTACCTTGGTATTTGAAGGTAACATTAGGCGTTTCGAGAAAAATCCCTTGCGGATTGAAACAGAATTTGGAACTCCCTACGCCGTGGGTGTCGGTGATGCTTTTGCAAAAGAAGATGCTCTAATCGAGTTGATGGAACGAGCTTTTACTTGCCTTGAAAACGATGATGTTGAAGGCGCAATGCAAGCGCTTAAGGAGCAGCTATGACCGTCAACGCCCGCTCTCTGCTAGACGAATGTGCCGACGCCATTTTCCTAAGCCGGAGCCCTGCCGCAGAGGCGCAAGCTGAGGCTGTATTGGCCGTAATTCGTCGTCGCGGCCTCTTAAATGACGCTGGCGTAGCTCTATGCCGTGCTGAACTAGGGCCGCTGTCTGTGGCTGTGATTAAGGAGAATATGGGATGAGTAACTTTCGGGTTGGGCAGAAGGTGGTTTGTGTAAACTCAAAAAACACTCCCGGGAAAAGTTGGTATGGCGATGTTCCGGTTGTTGGACAAACTTATACCATCGAAGATGTTTTCATTGGGCCGATAACTGGCACAATTTCACTTCTGCTTGAGGAAATAAAGCGATCAGAATGGGAACGTGAAAGTATTGGGGTCGATAAATTAGGGTATCATGCATGGCGCTTTCGGCCTGTTATCAGCCAGGCCGACGACATCGCCCTTTTCCACGCACTCTGCCCCGGCCTTCCTGTCGTTCCACCAGCGGTAGTGCCTCCGCGTGTACCGGTGACTAGCCATAGCGATTGACGAATAGCAGGCGGCGGGCGATTATAGGCGTCCGAATTTAGGAGGGAAATGAGATGAGTGAATGGGTTATGCATGACGGGTGGTCAGACCCGAAAGTCTCTGGCGACACTCTCGTGGAGGTGAGATACCGAGACGGGAGAATTGATAAAGGCGTCATGCATGATTGGGACCAAGCGTGGCAGTGGAATGGCAGCGAAGAGGGTGAAACCTCAGGCGGCGCTATTGTTGAATATCGCGTAATCCCTAACCTCTAGGCCCCCATGTCATGCCCAATTTTGAGCCTGCTCTACTTGAGCAGATAAAATCGCTCGTCCCAATTTCAAAACTTGTTGGTGAGTATGTTGCTGCCGCGCCTAAGTCATCGCTGGGTGATCTATGGGGGCTGTGTCCAGTTCACGGCGAAAAGACACCTAGCTTCCATGCGGAGGACGCTAAAGGCTTAGCGCATTGCTTCGGCTGTGGATTCAATGAGGACCATTTTGGCTTCCTTGAGAAAGTAGCAGGAATGACCTTCCCGCAGGCCGTGGAGGCTGTTGCCGACCGTGCTGGCGTCACATTGCCCGGAAAGCGCTCAGAGCCGTCAGCGGCCAAGCCGCGCGCTAAGTATGAGGCTCCTAAGATCGTTGACCCATACGATGGTTATGAGTTTGTACCAGTGCCATCTGGTACACCTCCTATTGTTCCCGGCCAACGAACACCAGAACTGCGCAACCCTAAGAAAGCGGGAACCGACAAATTCACAACGCACTACAAGCCATCGGCTGTGCATGCCTATGAGAACGCTGCGGGGGAACTGCTAGGCTACGTTCTGCTGGTCGAGTTCAAGGACGGCAAGTCAACGCCTGGGATTTGGTGGGCGTGCGGGCCGGATGGCTTTGAGGGTTGGTGCCACGGTTCGATTGATAACTGCCCACTGTATGGCCTGCCGGAGCTACTGGCGCATCCTGATAAACAGGTGCTTGTAGTGGAGGGTGAGAAGTGCCGTCGAGCCGCAGACAAGGCGCTACAGGGCCGCGTGGTCGTCGTTAGCTGGTGTGGTGGAACAAACCGCGTAGATCGGTCTGATTGGTCACCGCTGGCTGGGCGTTCGGTGATCTGGTGGCCTGACAATGATGACGAGGGGCGCAAAGCTATGGCTGAGGCACGCAGCCTAGCCAAATCTGCCAAGAATAAGCGTGTGGCTGAGTACGGCGACAAAGGCGGCGACGTTGCCGACCTGATCTTAGCCGGTGGGTCGGTCGCGGATTATATCAAGGCTAACATAAGTGAGTGGAATGATGACGCTAACCCTGAGCCTACTGCTGACAGCGAGCCTAGCCCTGAACCTAGCCCAGCGCCTAAAGATCATATCCCTCCAACACAAAGTGTGGGTGGCAGGGGTCGAGAAGCGGTTGTGGTTGAGGAAACGATAGATTGGGAAGGCACGCTAGATAGGACAGACAAGGCCACATTGACGCTCAACAGCCTGCACAACTCGGTCGTCATTCTGCAGTATCATGCAGATTTTAAAGGCGTTTATGCGTACAACGAATTTGCGCAGGAAATCTCTCTGCTTAGGAAGCCGCCGTATGACCCACCCAATAGGCCGTTCAAGCCACGGCTTTTGACGGAAATCGACGTTATCGCCAATGCTGCATACATGGAAACGATGGGTGAATATAAGCTAAAGCCTAAAGTTAATGACATGATTTTGGCTATTAAGCGTGTTGCTGACTTCAACAGGTTTAACCCTGTTAGGGATGCGCTAGACGCTTTGGAGTGGGATGGTCTACCGAGATTGCAAGGCGGAACAGTTGGCAAGCGCGTGTTCAAGAGCTTTGCAGTTCGTTATCTCGGTGCTGAGGATACGCCAATCAATGCTGCTTTCGTCAAGCGCAGCCTGATTTCTGCTATTGCCCGAGCATACAAACCCGGCTGCAAAGTTGATACCATGCTTGTGTTAGAAGGCGGGCAAGGTAAGTTCAAATCTACCAGCCTTAACGTTCTCGCTGACGCTATCGCACCCGGTCTTTTCACGGATGAAATGAGCGACCCAGGCTCTAAGGACGCTGGTCTGCAGATGCAAGGCCGGTGGATCATTGAGATTTCTGAGCTTGATGCTTTCCGTAAATCCGATGTGTCAACTCTCAAGGCATGGTTAGCCCGTAAAGAGGATAGGTTTCGTAGGCCGTATGGTAAGAACGTCGAGGACTTCCCGCGCTCGTGCATTATGATCGGAACCGTCAACCCGCCTGAGAGTGGTTATCTGCGCGACCCGACTGGCGCTCGTCGGTGGTGGCCTATTCGGTGCGGCGAGTTTGATTTGCCGTTGCTCAAAGAGGATGCGCGGCAAATATGGGCTGAGGCACGTCACCTGTATATGGCTGGCGAACAATGGCATCTAACAGATGAGGAGGAGGAACAAGCTAAGGTTGTGCAGCAAGCGCGATATGAGCATGATCCTTGGGCGACATTGATCAGTGATTATCTGGCTAGACACACCGACGCAGTTAAAAGCACAGTTAAGCTCATAGATCTTATGGGGGATATGTGCCTACGCATCCCGCCCGAACGCCGAACGCCGCTGCAGAACGCTCGTATTGAGGCGCACCTAAATATGATTGGCTGGCGAAAATTAGATAGCGGGACGTATCGAAGGGGCTTGACGCCCTAACCCCCGCATGTATTATGCAGTTGTGTTCGCGGCTCCCCTGCCGCTT
>Ga0247812_10000249_pt1 | contig 48866 bp, 74 predicted proteins | sample UWRJL149409B1_FD_178011 | JGI IMG/M metagenome (GOLD analysis project Ga0247812, IMG submission 178011) | Plant litter microbial communities from Arlington Agricultural Research Station in Wisconsin, United States - UWRJ-L149-409B-1 | ecosystem: Environmental > Terrestrial > Plant litter >...
CGGCGTGGAAATCAATGTTTCCGACGATGACGCCGTCCACAATATGGCCATATTAGCCAAAAATCAGGACGGACTCAAAGAACTATACAGGCTTACTTCGAAAGCGCATCAGCAACCACTAGCCACCAAGACAGGCAGCATCCCGAGGCTCTATCAGAACGATATTCGCCGCGCAAGCGACAATCTCATTTTTCTGGCAGGGGAAGTCTTAGACGGCGAGTTTTTACAAGAGGTTGGTGCCTATATCGATATCAATCCTGGAAGCAGGATTCTGGCTGCCAAAAAACGGCTAATTGCCGATAAGTATATGCTTGGGATTATTAACACAGCGGACAACTACTTCGCTTATGAGGAAGATCGTGACACATTCGAATTGGCTTGCCGTGGTGGCTTGAAGCCTACGCCACAGCATATCATTGAACTTGACCCTAACGATTGTGCCGGAGCAATCGCCGCTCAATGCGAAGGATTGACCCTGCCTGTCGCACCGATGATCCGCGCAGAAGGGAATCTAGAAGAACTATGCCGTGCTGGGATTAAATTCCGCAAGATGGAAGCCAACTGGAGCAAGGAATATGAAGACCGCCTTTTATACGAGCTTGAGCTCATTAAGTCGAAAGACTTCGAGAGTTACTTTATCATTGTTGCTGACATGGTACAGTATGCTAAGCAGCACATGCTGGTTGGGCCAAGTCGAGGTTCGGCAGCTGGCTCCCTCGTCTGCTATCTTGCCCGAATCACTGAAATTGATCCTATCCCGCCGAAGCTATACTTCGAACGATTCATTGACGTCTCCAGAACCGACTTGCCTGATATTGACTTAGACTTCCCTGATAATAAGCGCATTATGGTTTTCGATTATATGGCAGAGAAGTATGGCGCAAATAACACTGCCCACATTGGTACGATCTCTGTATTTAAGCCAAAGTCAGCACTTATTCAAGTCTGCAAGAAATTGAACATACCGCCATCGGCCACGCATGCTGTTAAGGTAGCGATGATCGAACGCTCATCAGCTGACGCTCGCGCGAATAACTGCCTTGGCGATACGTTCGAGCAGACGGAGCCGGGACGGGAATTCATCGCCTTATACCCACAAGTTAAGACAGCATCATTAATCGAAGGCCATGCCAGCCATACAGGCGTGCACGCCGCTGGTCTGTTGGTCTGCAACGACGAGATCACGAACTATGCGACGGTAGACGCGAATGGGATCGCCCACGTCGAGAAAGGCGCTGCTGAAACGCTTGGGCTATTGAAGATTGACGTTCTTGGGTTAAGGACACTATCCGTTTTGGAAGACAGCGGCCTAAATATCGATTGGTACAGCTTGAAGTTTGACGATCCTAAAACATTCGAGATATTCAACGAGGAGCGCTTATGTGGAATATTCCAGTTCGAAGGCAATGCACTCCGGTCGATTACCAAGGCAATTAAATTCGATACCATTAACGAGATCGATGCTGTCACGGCGCTTGCCCGGCCTGGACCATTTATTGGCGGTGTTACTGAAGAATATATTAAACGGCGCAATGGCAAGAAGTACAAAGCCATTCACCCGCTCGTCGAGAAGCAGATGTCCGAGACATATGGCCTTCCAGTATATCAGGAGCAGACGCTGGCGATCGTTCGTGAGATTGGGAAATTCGACTGGAAGGAAACGTCCATCATCCGCAAGGCAATGTCCAAGTCGATGGGGAACGAGTTCTTCGAGAAGTATTGGCCTAAATTCAAGAGCGGTGCGGAAAGCCAAGGGATCGAGGAAGCGGAAGCACGACAAGTCTGGGAGTTGATTAATGCCATGGGATCGTGGCAGATGAACAAGGCGCATACGTTTTCTTATGCTGTAATCAGCTATTGGACAGCCTATTTTAAAGCCCATCACCCATTGGAATTCGCTGCTGCCAATCTTCGTAATGCGAAGGACGAGGACAGCGCGACCGATCTTTTGCGCGAGATCGCCAAGGAAGGCATTGAATATATCCCTTTCGATCTTGAGCATTCGGTTGAAAATTGGTCTGTTAAAGATGGCAAGCTGTTGGGCGGATTCCTTGCTTTGAAAGGCATTGGCGAATCGAAAGCTAAGAAGCTGATCGAAGCCCGAGACGCGCGCACACTTACGCAAAAACAGAAAGACGATATTGCGAAAGCGGCAAACACCTATGGTGATATCTTCCCTATCCAGACCAAGTTTGGCCATATGTATGCCGATCCAAGCGGCAATGGCATCTCGGGCGATATCCATCGCATTGAGGAGTTGGACGAAACGAAGATGAAGCAATGCGTTATCATTGCCGAATTAATCAGCAAGAATCCACGAAGTCAGAACGAAGATGTATTGGTGAAGAAGCGCGGTGGCAAGATCGAAAAAGAGCAGCTTGAATTCCTTGACCTTCGCTTTAAGGATGACACTGGCGTGATAGGCGGCAGGATCGGGCGCAAGGATTATCAGGCGATTGGGAAAGACCTTCTGGAGAATATCCCTGTTGGTGCGCACCTCCTCGTCAGGGCAAGCTTTTATAATGATATCCGGTATTTATTTGTCAAGAAGTGGAGGCTGTTAGAATGAGTGAGCGCAACGCATATGCAACACTGAAAGAGAAGGTTTTCCGGCCTCGGGATCGCGTAAGCAGGGTAGAAAACGCGCTAGAAACCGGAATGCCAGACGTCAACTATTGTATTGACGGCTTCGAGGGCTGGATCGAGATTAAATACCCTGTTGAGCCGAAGCGCGAAAGCACGCCATTATTCGGATCGAATCATAAATTCTCGCAAGATCAGCTTAATTGGATTTTGGCGCAACGAATTGCGAAAGGAACTGTCTGGTTATTTTTGGTTACAGATAAACGGTATTTACTCGTTCATTCATCTTGGGCAGACGCAATAAACAATATGACGCTTGCAGCAATAATCAAATTGGCAACTTGGGAAGCGCCGAAGCCTAATCGAGACAAAACAAAATGGGAAGAATTATGGAAACTGTTGAAGCTTTAAGCAAGTTCAAGACAAAGCCATACGATCACCAGCTGGAGTGCTTAAATCTGCACGGCGACAAGAAGGCGTTCGCGCTCCTCGCTGAAATGGGCACGGGCAAGACTTGGATTATCATAAATAACATCGCGGAGCTATGGGCGAGGGGCGATCTGGACGCCGTTATCGTCTTCGCACCCAACGGCGTGCATACGAATTGGACGCTGATCGAACTAGAAAAGCATATGCCTGATTGGGTGCGATATCGGGCTGCGGCTTGGACTGCTTCACCGAATAAGAAAGAGCGTGCTGCCCTTGAGTCGCTTTTCGACTCGAAGGATAGCACTGAGCTTCGAGTGCTGACGATGAATTGGGAAGGGCTTCAACATAAGCGATCGATCGAATTCGCGGAGCGATTCTGCAACACGTCCCGGCGCTTAATGATCGTTGGGGACGAGATCGACGCTGTAAAGAATCCGACTGCCTTACGCACTAAGAGCCTGATGAAGTTGAAGAAGTTCAGCGAGTATCGTCGCGGCATGACCGGGACGCCAGTGGACGGATCGCCCTTCTCGCTGTTCGCGCCATTTACATTCCTGGACGAAACGATTCTGGGCACGACAAGTTATTTCGCATTTAAGGCCGAATATGCCGAGATGCTGCAGCCCGGCAATCCATTGCTAGATCATATTATGGCTAAAACTCGCGCTCGCTTCACACCACAGGTGGTGGCTACAGGAGCCAATGGCCGTCCGAAGTATCGTAACCTCGATAAGCTTTCCCGTCTTATCGCACCGCACTCATTCCGGGTGTTAAAGAAAGACTGCCTCGACCTTCCTGAGAAAATCTATAAGACCGTCATATTCGATATGACGCCTGCGCAGAAGACCATATACGATCGCGCGAAGGACGAATTGCGATTGGAGTTCGAAGGCAACGAAACGCCATTCAACAAGCTTGCTGCGATGACTAAACTCTCTCAAATAACATCTGGATACTACATCCATCCGTTATCCGAGACTCCAGTGAGAATCGAAGGCGATAATCCTAAGATGGATATACTTGTTGACCGAGTGCAGGCTATTATTGAGCAAGGCGGCAAGGTTATCATATGGGCACGCTATCGAATCGAGATTGAAGATATCGTTGCTCGCCTTTCTAAATTAGACGAAACAAAGGTGGTGCAATATTATGGAGACATTAAAAAACGCGATCGAATTGAAGCAATCGAGTCCTTCGAGCGAGGCGACGCAAACGTGTTTGTTGGAAATCAGCAAGCTGGTGGCACTGGGATCACACTCGTTGCCGCCTCCTATGTCATCTACTTCTCCAACAACTTTAGCATGCGCGACAGGCTACAGTCTGAGGATCGCGCTCACAGGATTGGCCAGACTGAGAATGTTACTTACATCAACATCGCGGCAAAAGGGACGATCGACGAACATGTAATCCGCACGCTAGGGAATAAGAAAGACGTTGCGGACGAGATTGTTGATATTGGGCTGGAGATGTTTAAATAAAATATTTTCATATTTATGTAAGAAAAGTGTTTACTTTTGCAAAACGATGGAGGATACTTGTTTCTGTAGCAAGAATCTTACAACTTAGAATGAAAGGATTTAAAAATGTTTTTCGCTCATATATCAGGTCTTGGCTTTGTTCGCTTCTTTAGTGTTGACGGAGGCCAAACTCAAAAAGTATTTTTTACAACCGACGTTGAAGCGGCAACTCGCTGGCCAACTGAGAAAGCCCTTGTTGAAGAAATAAACGGCGACCTAACTGGTTTTAAAATTCTTAGAATAGAATTTATCTAAAATAACTTTACTTCCCAATTAATTTAGGCGCATAATAAATCGTCCTATTGAGGGAAATGCTTTGAACAACCGTGTTACATCCCCGTCACGGTTGTCTTTTTAAAACTTAGAATGGAGTTATGATGGCCAACGGCATACTAAAGATCAAACGAACAAGCGATCAGTCTGTTGAGATCACGTTCATGAGCGCCCGGCAAGCTTCCGAGTTTCAGAACAAATGCGAAGATTTACAAGACGGGATAACGCCAAAGGAAGAAGGCATATCCGGCTATGACGAACCGCGCGAAGGCTATAAGCCAATCACCGATCGTATGCGGCAGGACGAGGCTGGCATGAGTGATGGAGACTTTGTATGAGCGAGCCTATTAAAATAAATGATCTTGTCGTGGTGAATAAAACGGGTTCGTGCCAATGCACTGTCGGGATGGGAAAGATTTTCACCGTTAAAGAAATTCTTCAAGGATTTTTAGAATGCGGAATCTGCAAAACAATTGTTCGTGGTGGAATCGTTGCCACGTCTGAAAGTGGCTGGACTTGCGAAATAAAACGGCTGACTAAGATAGACGGCTTCGATCCCGACGTTGTTGAGCAGGAAGACTTGGAGTTGGCAATATGAACATACGCTCATGGCTGTATACCATCGCGGAATTGATGGGAGACTATCGTGCTATCAAGAATGGCCGGATCGGGCAGAGGATCGCTCGACGGCTGGCAGGGCGTGTAACGGGCAAATTACTTGGGAGGATTTTTCGATGAGAATAAAAGGCATTTACATTGGCGCAGGATTAGGAGCAACAGCTTACGAAGTCCAGATTCATAAATTGGTGATTCGAATTCTCCGCCCTAAATTATACTTTTGGCCATATAGACATTTTCTTACTGGAAAATTAGTTTTCCCTGAAGCGATCGGATTTAGAATTTACCCTGTGAATTACACAACTTAGAATGAAAGGCAATATCATGACAAAAGTAAAGAGAACAAAACCATCCGCAGCATTATTGGCGAAGCGCCGCGCGAAAGAAATCTGCACGCCTGTTATGGATTCCGCTTATAAAGACAGGCGTGCATTTATCAACAGCGTCAGCCCATTCATTAAGGGCGAGAAAGAAGAGTTAAAATTCTTTAAGGTTAAGGTGATGAGCATCTTCACAGGCGCGAGCGATCAGGATCGGGTGGCTGTATGAACGCTGACTGGCTTCTATACATAATCATCGCTCTTATCATAGTCGATCTTGTCCTGGACTAGCCATGAACTACTTTCTATGGACATTCTGTTTCTGGACGGGCTTCCTTGGTTTCGCAACCTTGGAGGCGTATCTTTTCTATCTAATCCTTGGAGGATTTCCAATTGTTTAAAAATCAACCGATAAAGCACGTCTCAGGCAAATATGGAAAGGTAAAATCTCGTGGTCACTTCCCAGATACAATCATCATCGAGTTCGAAGACGGCAGCGAAACAGAATGCTACTTTAAAGAAGCGACGCCAGCGTGACCGATCTCATGAAATTGTATGTCGTTGCGGTTGTTATTCTTTCCCTCATCGGATGTTGGGCGGTAAGTGCAAAGGGCTGGCATGGGTCGAAGTCTACTGGTCGGAGCATTATGGTGGTGGTGATTGCGCCATATGCTCCAACTTCCAAGAGCGCGACACCACCTGCGAGGTCGTCGATGGGGGTGAGCCGCCAACGGAATGCGCAGCGTTCAATACTCATCTAGGTTATCACGGCGTGCCTGTTCCGAAACGGTTGAAAAGAAAGAGTTGGGGATAATATGCAGAAGGCTTTAGCATTAGAAGGTGGATTTCACCCCGGTGTTTTATTCATCATCGTTAAGCGCAAGCTAGGCGTTAAGCGATTTTCAGGCGGCAAGGAAGTCTGGATTAAATATACGCGGGCGAGGCCGGGTTGGGCAACGCCTGAATCATTAACAAAATTCTGGAAAGAAAGCAAACGCATGACGGCGCTTACAGGAATACAGCATTCAGTCGATCACATCGTGCCGTTGGTTAATCATCTCGTTTGCGGGCTTCACTGCGAAGACAACCTAATTGTCAGGCCGCTATCGGAGAACGTCCGCAAGTCTAATCTATGGTGGCCTGATATGCCTTATGAACAGCCGGAGCTATTCTAGTAAGACTGATCGTAATAAATCCCTTGCTCACAGATAGGCTTCCCATGAAAGTATTGATTCCCGAACAGCTTCACTCCCATATACATCATCGCTGCTTTCCATCCGGGCACGCCGCAAGCGATAAGCGCATTGCGCAATACGGTATCAGCCCAAGGACGCTCAATCACGAATGGCTCGCGGGTAAAGAGATCGCACGCCTGAATTCCGATCCAAGGAGAATAGAGAGCGTCGTGCAACAAGCCAGCACGCCTGCCGATGTCGCCAAACATGAGATAGGCGAATGGGATTTTCGGAACGCTGCAGAAATCGGTTACAAAATATTCCGGTATGATAACCTCGACAACCTTATTGAGCGCATCATCTTTAACATAAACATAGAATGGCTTGGTCGTTTGCCAGTAAATCTCTGCCGCTTTCCCTTCTTTATCGGCAAATCCCACTTCATCCGCGCTTAATCTGCTCTGAAACTCTATTTTCACGGCTATCCCTCACAGGGCAATGTTCTAACAAACGATAATTTATTTCTAATACGTTAGGCTTCGCGAGTTGACGATTGAGCGGTGGTTTTCAGCAATGGCAGCGCATAATCGATCTCAAAATCGCAATTCGGATAACGATATGCAGCAACCCGGCTCCGATCGAACGGCGCAATGGAAACCTTGTCGCCTTGGTTTCCGCCTAACACCATCAGCCGTCCGCGATCGTCCTGCCCAACGACGAATCCAACATGGCCGCCACCTTCCCGATTAAAGACGACAATGCAGCCGTATGTCGGACGATCTAGCGCAATGCCGAATTCCTTCCACTTCAGAGCCCGATAATATTCCTTTGGATATTCCATGAGCGAGACTTTAAAGCAATACGCAGCGAACACTCCGCACCAAGGCGTGCTATCGTCCGACCACCATGCCTTTAATGTTGCAAGCATCTTTACGATCTCGGGCGCGGAATCCTTTCCGGGAATCTCTCTGGTGCCAAGGTATGATCTGGCGACAGCTAGCCATTGCGGTTCAAGCATCGTTGCGCCTCGATAGGTCTTCTTCAACCCTTTGCGCCCTGCAATAATCAACAAGCTCATTTAGCAGAGTCAATACGAAAACGAGAATCCCAAACCACATAATTATATTCGGAGTTCCATTCGCATAAATCAGAGCGCCCACGCAAGCCGCAAATAGGCCAACAATCTTGATTATGTTCTTCGTATTTATCTTTGCTTCCAGCGCGATTAACAAGCTGGCGACGGCGATCGAGTAAAACACAGTCTTATTGCCTAGCCCATTAGGGAAATATTGAATCAGTAAGTCATGCATGATTATCCAACCCATTTTCTAAGTTGCGTTTTGACAACTTCTATCATGTCTTTATAGCTAATCTGCAATATCAATTTGTTAGCTTTAGCGATGATAAGAAGGCCGAAAGCCCCGGAAGCAAACAAGACAAAATTCCGAATCGAAGGATCGACCGGATTCACCTTGCTGTAGTGCGCAACAATCGCTTCACCCATATAGATGCCTGCGAATATGCTGGCGATAAAAGAAGTCAGGATGTATCTGAACTTCATCTTTTCGTCGAGATAGCGGAGGGAAACGAACGCACCGCCGATGGCTGGCAAATATTCGAGAACCTTCTCGCCGATTTTCAGCCACCAGTCGTCGTTCATTTTTAACTCCATCATTGCGTCTGCGTTATTTGGCGAATCATTTCAGCACGCTCTGCTGCTGTTATAGCGTGGCCAATATTCCATTCCTTGTATACAACCTTCGCAGAAGGTGAATGCAATTCTATTGCCGCTTTTGCCTGCTCTCCGTGAATCTTTGGAGAGGTTGTATCCAGAGTCCCTGCATTCAGGTAGACAGTCGCACGCCCGATGCTGTTTAGAAGTCTCGCGCGAGGAGAGCGATTCACATAAATAGGATCGTCATCATTCACTGGTGCAGCGCCGAGGCCTGCCACCATGTCATTTTTAAGCGAGTTGTCAGAAGTCCCGGCATATAAAAGAGCAAGATCGAAAATCGGCAAATATAAAGAGGCTCGTCTAACAACACCGGGATATTTCCCCATGAAGTTCATTGCTGCCATCGTGCCACCGGAATACGCAATTATATCGACATTAATGACGCCTGTTAGATATTTAACCCGGTCAACAACGGCCTTAATCTCATCAATCGAAGAATCTGAGCCTAATGCCTGCGCCGTATTATTAACGCCTTTAAAATTGGGCGAAACGACAACAACCCGATCCATCTGCGCCAGTTCAGGAAAGTCATTCGGCGCTTGACTCATCGTTCCCGACCAAGAATGCAAAAATAAAATTATACGGTTGGCATTCGCTTTCGCGAAAAATCGATAGGGGATTGCTGGATTAAGGTTGTCGCCTTCTGTCCAATATGTCCCATTCGTCACCATGCTGACTGGATAAGTAAAGCCAACGAGACGAGACTGAATATCGTCCAGCTTCGCGAGAACATCTTCTTCGGAGGAATAGCACGCCGTGCTTATTAAAAGCAGGAGAGCAAGAGCGAGTCTCTTAATCATCGCTTTCTTCCTTTGGTGCTTGGATTACATCAGGCTGCTCTTCTTGGAAAGTCTCAGTGTTTTTGTCAATGTCTTTTTTGCTATCAACGGAGCGCCATCCAGTTCCGTCTTTCTTTAATGCGTAAGCCATAATGTTCTCCTTAAAGGTTAATCTCGAAGCCTTGAATCCAACCGTTCCCGTTTGCTGCAGACGTGTTGGCGTAATATATATTTGCCGATTCTAAAATAAAATCAAAATTTGTTGTTTGATACGTTGTTGTCTGACTTATCGCAGGAGGAGGATTCGTCAATGATCCAGCACCACCATAGGAATTATTTGGCGCAAGAATCATCGAGCCTGCTGAATTTTGGTTCGATATTTGGCCTTGAATCTTTGCAGCAATTGGCGGTGCATAGGCTGAAATAGAAGTAGCAACCCACGTTGGAGGATTCGTGGCTGTTCCTGCAACACCAGAAAAAGCAATCGGAAGATTCAAAACATTGCTTCCGGCAGCAACCTTATATTGCCAACTGCGTCCTGTTTGAATAAATGAAAGCGGAAATTTACTTCCTGTGTTATCCGTCTTAATTACGCCGACCAACGCGAAATGCGTATATCCAGAGGGCAGAGTTGGTGCCGTTGCGCTCGCCGATAATAGCCCTGCGATTGTTGTTCCATTCCAAATTATGTAACTGTATAGCCAAGTGTTGGCAGGGATAACGCCTGTATCGTAAGCATTAGCAGCGCCTGTTGCAGCACTATTAATTGTTACATTTACGCCTGTCACGGTCTTATAAGCACCGCCCGCGCTTTTTAATACAACAGCGTCCGCAGTGATTAAAACAGAAGCATTCGTGCCTGTTGCTGAAGCATTAAGATTTTTAAACGCGCCTTGTGTCCCGCCAGAGCTAATCGCGCTGATGGCATTCGTGATGGCCGTCACTAGTGCCGAAACGGTTAATGCATCTGTAATATTCGTCGCTTGATTATCAGCGACGAACTGGGCGACAGCAGCCGTTATTTTCGAAGATTGTTTAAGGGCTTTATTTACAAGTTTCCTTTTCGCGATCCCGGCCTTGTTGCCTGTGGCTTGGTCTCCGTCAGCAGCATATTGTGCGTCGTCATAAATGTCGGTGGCCGAAGCTGTGTCAGCAAACGGTAGAATGTTAGAAGTTGCCATTTTGTATTCCTCTTATGCTGGTATTATTTCGATTGGCCATGATCCCTGATCCCAGCCTTTCAGTAAATCGTTGTTAACATCCCAAGAGAAGATTGGGCCATTATCCGGTGCAACGTCATAGCTGTTTATTCTAACGCCTTCTGGCTTCAGAGGTATATAGCCGCCTGTCAATAAAGCGAATGTTACGGCATCCAGATTAAGCCCGAATATCGCAACGGTCATCGACATATCCTGATTGTCCTGGATAACGATCTGTGAATTGTCGCCAAAAGCTTGCCGCCAAACGGCATACGCGCCAGGAATAGAGCCGTCCCAAGTGTTGGCGGCAATCTTCGCTTTTAGCAATATGCGATAGGAATCGTCTGGCAAGCTAGTCAGGCCGGAAGTCGGATCGAATTCCCCAATCCACGTTCCTGAGTCCCATCCTGTGGTTGCCGCATCATCCCAGCTGAAATAAACACCAACCAAAGGGATCGCAACATTACGCGAACGGCCTATCCATTCACCGACTTTATCTAACTGGACGCCTATGGCGGAGTCGATGTCGAAGGCTTCTGGCAGGCTTAAAATAATCTCTTGGAGCTTAACCAATGGATTTAAGCCTGCCAGAGCCATCGCCATATATTTCGGCCTTTGGTTGTGCTCGCTTGTGATTAAATCCTGATATTCTGCTAAGGTCATACGACGATAATCGTTACATCAGCCAAGGCTGTGAATGGGACTTCGTTAAAAGCGATTGCAATGTCCGCTGTTCCGAAGGCGCCAGCGTTCTTCTTAATGCGCAGAAGGTCGATCTCGAACGTATTGCCTGCGACCGTTCCGCCCAAGTTGGCAGGGCTGAATAGGCGGTTGATATAAACGTCCTGCCCAATATCCATATTGGCAACATAATCGACCAAAGCCTGTTTAATCAGGTCGGCGTAACCCGTTGTATAGCCAAGCAAGGCGTGCACAGTAACTTCGATGCCAATCGTAACGACCGTTGGACGGTAGAAATTAATCACATTAGGCACGCCATATTCGTCGAACGTGGTGATGGAAGTTGTTCCATAGGTCGTCGTGCCGGGCGTCTTATGAATCGCGATCGCGTCCGCGATAGCCTGTGAATCGCCTGATTCCGCAACGATAGAGATCGAATGCGCTGGAAGGCCGTCTGCATCCGTTCCTGATCCGTCATTCTCATAGCCTTTAACTCGACCAACTCCTGCCACTGCCTTAACAGCACCAACCGTGCCGTCGAATACAGAAAGCGAAGGCAAAGCGGTAGAAGACGATTGGCGAAGGCGCAACTGCGCGTCCGTCTCGACCGGAGCGCCGGGAACAGCAGCCAATACGTTATTAACCGTTTGCCAGCCCAAGGTCGGCGTGCCAATCTTGTTAATGGTAGAAGCGCCAGCAGTGATCGCGCCTATCGTATCAGATAACGCCGTGACAGTAATTTCGCCGCCAATCGGGATAAGCACCGAAGCCGGAAGATTCCATTTTTGGCCGAGTGTGTCTTCAGCCTGCCCATTCGTGATTGTCGTTCCGGGTTGGCCAACAATGAACAGGTCAGCTTCTGAATAAGTAGCGATCGCGCGGGCGATCCCGTTAATCTTTACATTGCGAGATAAGCCGACACCTTGCGCTGTTGACGGGCTGAATGCGTTATACGTCGCGGCAGCAATCCCCATTGTGTCATAGATAGCAGCAGCCTGAACAGCAATCCACTGGCCGTCTTGGGAATCCGCTTCGAGATAGATGTCGTCACCATATATGTTCCTGTATTCGTCCTGTAGAAATTCCAAGACGGTCGGATAATCCGGGAAATGGAATCCAGTCGCGTCGATATAGCAAAGATCAGCAATCGCCATTATAACACCTCATTGATCGTGATCGGGCCATATATTGTGTCGATCTCTATTTGCACGGCTAGCGTCCTATTGTCAGGATTGAATTGCGATCCATAATCGGTTATCGAGGAAACGCCTTGCGTCTCCAGAACATGAGCGCGAATCGTATTGTCAGCAGTCGTTTGCTGTTGCTTTCCCAATACACCTTCGACCCATGGCATTCCTTCCTCTATGTCCAGAAACCATTCCGTCAGCCATAAGCGCAACCGGGTTAAAACGGCCTGCGCTACGCCAACCGGATCGTCCTTATAAAAGTTTACCTGCCCTTGGCCAAACGAATAATCGTCCGTTCCGGCTTCTAACCGACGATAACGCATTATGGAACTGGCCCGCCAGAAGTTCCAACGCCTGTATCAACGCCAGTATGTTTATGCGTCGCAAAGGTGATCCCATTAAAGACTTGCTGACCGCTCAACTGGTTGTAATTCCCGGTCTGATTAGTCACACCTACAATGTTCACAATTGGAGCCTCGATGTTAATTGCGGTTGTTGCTTTTAACGAAATAGTTCCGCCAGAAATACGAACATAATTCGTTCCAGCGTCATTGCGTAATTCTACGCTATCCGCAGAGACATTAGCTAGTTTTTTCGGCTGGCTTGTCGGCGCTAGGATCGCGAAGGCGTCACTCAAGTCGTGCATACGATCGTCCACGGCTTTTTGCACGCCTCCAGACTGCCACCAGCCATCGATGCAGCGCGATCCGAATACAACGAGAACTTCATCGCCTGCGGCAATCGGGAAAGTTAAGGCATAGCCGCCACCACGAGGCCATACAATCGGAACGTCAACCAGAAGAGGCAGATTCACCAAGGAAGTCGATCCATCAGGCGCAAGCGTCTCACCCTTAATCGCAGGCTGCACGCTGACTGTCTGTGCTTCAAGATCGGCGGACGTTACAATTCCGGGCAGCGTAGTCCACATTCCGGCCTGATGACCTTCCATCGCGAGCCGGAGCGCCTCTTCTGCGTCGTCTAATTCCTCACGCCGATCGATCATATTGTGTCAACCTCTTGCCCTTTCGGAGCGGAAGCGTCCACGTCCAATAATGTTAAATCACAAAACCAATCATTCCCGCGTGTGTCGCCTAAAAACTCAACCTTGTATAGACGATAGATGCCGTCTACAGAAAGCCCAACTGGTTGAGCGCCGGGCGCGTCGGTCGTTGGTTTTTCTTCGTCCTTCAACTTAGCCAACCGGATGTCGTCGGAATCAATCTTTACACGGCCTGCGATCTTCAGCATTGGATTGAGCAGGCATCGGGCTTTCACGCCTTTCGTCGTTTGCTCAGGCGTATCGATCAGGCCTGTCCGTGCATTAAGCACGACGGCCTCTGAAGGCAACAACGAGCGGAGCTTAACCATCTGCAATTTGTTATCCTGAATCGACCATGTGCTGCCTGTCTGACTAGCAACCTTGCGAAGGATAGAGCGTGCATTGCCATACATAACCTTGCCACGTGGCAGGCGATCCGTTCCGAGATCGTCGATAAAGCCGCGATTGGTATTCGTCATTGAACTCAGTGCTGCGTCCGCGATATTGCCCTGCGTCGCGCCAGCTGATATTGTTTTGTTAATAATGGCGAAGTTATAGTCTTGGTCACCGTCCGCTGCTCGTATGTCGAGATACGTGTCCACACCGTTTTCGCGTCCATATTTCGCCTCCTTAATATTGCCTTGAAAGACAACGCCGAAATTCTCTTCATATCCGGCCTGCAATGTTATAAGGTTAAATTCCTTCTCAATTCGATTGGCTGTATCGCGAGCGACATTCCATATGCGAATCGCGGCAACATTCGGGCTTTGCGCATCCGACTTTTTGACCTGAAACGTAATCCGCAACTGGCTAAAATCCAACGAGAAATCATTATTGGAAACGAGTAGCGTGCATTTACGGAGATATTGTTCAGGATTACACTTCATACAATACGTCCGCACCGAAGCCTAAATTATCCAGCGTTGGCACGGCATAGTCGTCCCCATCGGCCACAACGTAAAGCAGGCCGGGGACTCCAACATACGAATATTGCGAAAGAAGATTCGCGCCCGTAACCAGAGGAACATTCATAATAAGAGGATTATTATCCTGATCGTAGAAGTCGATTATCCATCCAGCGTCTGGAGCATCGTTCCAACGGCTCACAAGGATATAGTCCGTGCCGGATAAGCTTATCGTAAAGCGCTGTGGGACATTCGTTAATGGAAGTTGTAATATCATCCGAATAATTCCCTGAGCGCCGACTTCTTCTTAACGGTTGGTGTTGCCTTTTTCGTCCCGGCATTTTGCGTCTTTCCGGTCTTACCTGCCATGCGCTGACGCGAGCGCGGAGGGACGGAGGTTACTTCAACCCTGACTGTAATTATTTCTTGGATCGTCGCTACGATCTGCAGGATGTTTTCGGTCTTATCGTCTGTCGTATTCCCGAGAGACTTGAACAGCATATTTCGATAAATGCGTTTGCCCGTTACGACATCGAACGGCACACGAGAAGCCTGCAAAGCGAGTAGACGGTCATAGGTCTCAGCCAACGGCAATAAATCGTCGCTGAACATTAATTCTACAACGAGGCCAACAGGCTTTTTATAAGCATGGTCTGTTATCGCCGCGCCTTCCTGAACCGGATGCTGCGTGATCTCTAATTCATCGGTTCCGACTTCCCTCACCGTGACTTGCGCAGAGAATCCTCCAACCTGACGTTGTGGGCGAATTACAGCCGTTGTTTCAGGAGTAAAGCCAGCCATTATTTTGCCGCCCCTTTCATATTCCGCACCATGTCGTCATTTATCCGGCCTTGATGCCCGCCGACGATCGCCGCCGCCTGTTTTGGGTCTTGAACGCCATAAACGTTGATATCGGTTTTCTGCTGCATATTCGAGACCGCGCCGCCCAATCCTGTCCTGGCTTGCGGACTTGGGGCAAGCTGGCCTTGATTCTGCGTGACGGCACTAGGAACGAACTGCTTCGCGGTATCGCCTAAGTTGGAGACGATATTGCCCGCGTGCGTTAATGCGCCGCTAAAGTCGCCATGGATAAGATCGCTCAATGCGCCGAATCCTTCGAACATGTTCATGAAGAATGCGGTCAGCAAGTTATGGATAAAATTAATGGCCGTGCCTAATGCATCGAAGAATGGCATCCACTGAGACCAATCGAACAGGCTGTCGCCGCCTTCTTTCCAAGTTAGGAAGTCGTCCACCAGAGCGAGAATTGCGACACCGAGCGCAGCCAGCACGCCCAACGGTGAGGCAAGGATCGTCGCGCTCAAAAGCTTCCAGGCAATTATTGCGAGCGCAATCTTCCCCAGCCAGCCGTCCGTGGCCTGATTGATTTTATCCAGCCAGCCGATAAACGTTCCAATCGCGCCGAAGACGATTCCGAATACCCGCACGGCAAGTGTTATCATCGACTGCGCGAGGCGTAGGATTATTTCTAGGATTGGCGATATGGCATCAACAATCTTGGGCGCAACGTCGATCGCGAATCGGGTGAACTTCTCCATCATTAATGTCAATGGAATAAAGAATTTCGCCGCGATCTTCTTGCCTATACTGCCCAAGACCATGTGCATCCGATCCCAAGCATCCATAAACTTGCCAGCGTCTTCTGCTGCTTTGTTTATTTGATCCTGATCGAACAGCGTGTTGAATTCGTCTTTCAGGCCTGCCACGTCGCCTGTAAGTGTATCGAGTAGTGTCTTGTCTAGTCCGAGGCGCTGGAGGATAGCAGACTGCTTGCCGCGCTCCAAGCCCTTAATTGCGTCACCAACTTCCCAAACAAGATCGGTCGCTGACTTCAGCTGCCCATTCGAATCCTTTACGCTGACACCAATCTCTTTGAATATCTTCTTCGCGCGGCCTAGCCCAAGCGCGGCATCGCCTGCAGACTTGCTGAATGTTTCGAGAGAGGCTTGCGCAGTAGCAACGTCCGAGCCGGAAAGCTGGGCAACATAGCCAAACTCTTGCACGGCGCCAGCTGTAGAATTGATACGGTGCGCAAGATCGCCGAGATCGTCCATCTGTTCAGCCACACCTTGCGTGAACATGAATATCCCGGTCGAAGCAGTAGCGACGGCAGCAGCAATCCCTGCCACGCCGATAGCGGCAACAGAGAGGAAAGACTTGAAGGATTTTTCAGAATTGGCATCGACTTCGAAACCGAGGCCAACAAGGAATTCTTTAATGGTATCAGCTGAACCAGCCATTATTCTTGCGCCTTTTGATAACGGGTTTCATTCTCGTGCTTAACGGTGAGAGCGTCATTCATAAGGGCAACGTCAGCAATGTCCAACGTGCCGTCGATTAGGCTTTCATATTTACACAATCCGTTCAATACGGGACGGAGTAGCCAATCTTCCCCATCCGGCAGTTCGACCCATTCTACACCGTTTTTTGTTCGGATTGGAGTGGGTGTAAAGCCGAGCGGATTGCGGGAATAAAATCCTGAAAGTTAGCCTTTATCCCGCCAAACACGATCTTCAACTCATCTTGCATGGTGAGATCATGATACATCAGAACCCCATTCGTCCGAAGCGGCGCGAAGCCCGTTCCTTGGCCTAGATCGATACTTGTAATATCCAAGAAGCTATCAATGATGAAGTCAGCGTCTTCGTCTTTCAGTTTGCTCAACCCAACACCAAGTGTTTCGATTGCCTTAATGCCTAAGTCTTCGCGATCTTCGCTCTCCATGCTTTTAACATCTTTCGTTATCAACTTAAAGAGCGGAGCGAAATCCGCGATCGCCGGAGCGAGACGGCGAATTACATGGAATTGTTTCCGCGCGGACATCTTACCATAGGTGAATTTTTTATCCATGATTACAACTCAGGAGTTCCGACACCCAGCAAGCCAACAACTTTGATTGCGTGGAAAGTCCATTCGATCGGTTGCGCTTCTGTGCCATATTCAAGATCAGGAAGCTTCGCAAACGCGACCTGTTGAAGAGTCAGGAAATCGCCTCGGGCGATATCGCGTAAGGTGATTGTGTTCTTCCCCCAAGCCAAGCTCGAAAGCTTCTGGAATTGGTATGCTGCCATCAGGATCGCGTTTGCGGCAGACGACTTAAGAAGGCGAACCGTGACAAGCGCAGAATCATCCGCACGCAAGCTGTGGATGCCGTCGCCATTCGCGCCCACCGTCATGATGTTCTTATCGTCGATCGGCGCAATGGTGATACCTTCCTCTGCAGCCGCCGCTCCAGAGCCTAGATTAGCATAAACGCCCGGCCCAGCGATCGCAGCAGTTATGTCTTTAAAGCTGTAAGATGACATGATCTATTCCCTCTTATCGATTAACATTGATGATGGCATCGACTTCTTGGATGGCACCTGCCAGCTTTAAAGCGATCGTCATAGGAGGCGCAACGCGAGCTTCGCGATTCGCTTGTGGCTGCGCCGCCATTGGCTGGGCATAGATGTAATAACCTTCGGAAAGCGTATCGCCCTGAGCCAGCTGGCCGAACGGATCGCCATTCCACTGACCGCCTGCGACCAGACCGTTGTTGATCGCTTCTTCACAAACAGAAGCGGCAACATTAACAAGTTGATTCATCCCGGCATCGGTCTGAGGGACTTTCGTCTTTGTCTGGTAAAGAAGGTTATACAGGCTGTTTTGCAGAGCGTCCTGAAACCAGTCAAGCCCGTGCATTTCGTCGAAGTAGGCTGGGCCAGACATAACGCCATATTGAATAATCGCTGTATCGTTATTGTAATTAACGAATACATTAATGCGCTTAGTTTTCAGCGTATTGGCTTGCGTTTCCGATAATGTTTCGGCAACAATCCCCGGCTCCTGCTTATACATCAGGGTGATTGTTGAGCGATTCGCATCGAAGTTGGTGCTGAAGGCACGCCCGAAGTAAGAGGCGATCGCGTAAGCATTAGCGGAATATTGCGTCACAGTGCGACGACGGCTTAAGGCTTTCGCCTGACTTCCGAAGTCGGTTGTATAGGCAGCGTCCAACGCCAGCGTGTTTGTATCGGTATAACCGAATAGACGGCTGACAGAGGCCGCTTCTATAAAGCCGGACACAGCCAGAGACTGATCTACAGTAGGCATAACACTCGCCGCGAACATAAGGCCATACCAACTTGTGGTAAGATCGGCCAGAGCGGTTGCTGCTTGTAAAGGCGTTTCAGCGACTGCGCCATTAGTAGGCGAAAGCGCGGTGGCAACCGTTCCTTTAAGCAGGGCAGAAATATCGACGCCGGAGCCTGTTGCGCTATAATAGGTCAGAGTCGAAGTGACGCCAGTGGTAGCGGAGACAGTAACGAAGCGCTGACCATCCCATGTCACAGTTCCCGCGCCCGCAAGCGCGGTCGTAATGCGAGTGGCAACTTGGTTTAGGTTAGTATCGGTCGAGAAGTTTAACGCGCTCAGAGTTTTAAGCACGCCGTCGATCGTGATCTTCGTGCTACCAGTCGTGATCGCTGTCCAGTTAGCCATCGCCTGTTCGCCAACGGTAAGGATGCCATGGCGTAAGCGGGCAGCAGAAGCGGTTCGCAACCAGCGGCCAATACTCAACAGCAATGGCTTAGGGCTTTGCGCATAATACAGAGCAGCCGCAACGTATTCCGGCGCGGACGTTCCGAAGTCTGCCGCTACACCTTCCAGAGTCGTGTACGTGCGAATACGCTCTGTGGCATCGATGACGGACGAATCGCCCATGATTAATAGAGTTCCGAAGCCACGGCGCTGGGCAGCGAGCACGGCCAGATTGATTACTACTCGAATGAGACGGCCTACCGATAAACCTGCCATGATTCTTACTCCTTGTTAAACTTCCATTATGTTATATTAAATTGTTTACTTTGGGTGAAAATTAATATTATACTTAGCGCGTCTTCCACAACTTAGAATGAAAGGATTATCATGACACTCACAGCGATCGCAGGGCTTCTGCTAATAAAGTTTATTGTGTCAATGACCCTGATGTTCTTAGATTAAAAAGGGCTTGGCAAGGCAATGCTGTCTATGCTCTGGAAAGCCTCTGGTGACTCGTGGACGGTGTTTCCTGAGTTAGCAAATATCACTTGCTGCCTTACATTAAGCCTTGCCGTCACAGAAGAGACCGTGGTGCCTATAGTATTGGGCGCAATAAAAGTTCCGGTAGTAAAATACCATGCTTGAGTCGGGCTAATGTAGTACAAGTACCCGAACGTAGTGGCCGCCCCTCCGCCCGCCCCGGCTATGGATATTTTAGAGCCGTGGTCTGTAGGGCTTAAAGGCGTTGATGCATCGAAGGTTATTAAAGAATCACCTGCAGTGGCTGAAACGGTCACGTTGCGGGCAGCTTTGTTGCTGACTTTCATTATTCCTGCTGTAATCTTATCTTCATATAAGGTTGATACGTCAAAAATCTTTTTGTATTTAATGCCGATGTCTGAGGATAAAAGCCTGTTATATAAGCTCCTCACTTGCTCTCCAGTTGAGGAAGTGGCTTGCCCTTCAAGCGTTGAATATTGATCCCTTGATGATGTGTTCGCACTAGGAATAGTTGCGACAAAGTTTTTTGCCCTTGTCTTGAAAGTGGACCAGGGCGGAAGATTCCAGAAACTATTATAATAACCTTGCAGAGTCGAGAATGTGCCTGCTGCATAGTTCGTGTAATCGTTAGTTCCTAAAGCTAGTATTGCAGATGTTGCGTATTGAGAAGCTAGATTCGTGCGAATAGCGTGATCTGTGGCGGCATTCGTAACATAATACTCTAAACGATCGTTAGCAGCCGATAGATTAAGGACGGGAAATGCTGCGCCGATAGAACGCTCAGCAACTCCTGCGCGCCTTGATATGTCACTTGGACCATCAACTTCCCCACGGCTTGAACGTGAATCGCCAACACCAGCAGGGGACTCAATCGTAGATAACCCGATAATTGCTGCCGGGCGAATGTGGTATATATTGGAAGGCGATACGGCGCGATAGTATCCGACGCTAGTATTAGTGCCTGGGTCGCTAGCCACCGGGTAGGTAAACGTGTTCGCGTCAACGCGGGAGATACGGAATTTACCGTTATATCCAGTCGGGACGGCGTTCACAACTTCTATCATCTGGCCTGATAAAAAGCCTTGAATGCCGTTAGAGCGGACAACAGTAACTAGCCCGGTTCCAGCGTTATAAGTCGGCGTGCTACTTGGAATGCTTACAAACTGAACCACTCCCGCCTCGGTTGTAGCCCCTGGGTCACTAACTAAAGGCACAGTGATAGCATTTGTGCCGGAAACAGTCGCAACATAATACCCGTTAATTGCGGAAGGCGTGAAACCGGAAAGGATTGCCCGGACGTTAGTTGTATCTGTTCTTTTGTGGTTAGGCAGCTGAACGGTTAAAGTGCCGCCTGACGTACTCGCCCATGTGGCACCCGTAGAGACTAAAGTCCCCGGAGACATAGATAAGAGAGAAAGCTGGGTCGCGTTAAGGTTGTATAGGTTTAAATGAGTATTGGCGGCGTTGTCATTTAAGAACATCAACTCGTTGCCTTGCTCGTAGAAGCTAGCAAAATCGCCACCAGTGCAAGCCGGAATGCCTCCGGTGCCACTTTCAAAAGTCCATACTTTGAAGTCCGCCCCGCGTGGAATAGGCGGCGACAGGCTGGCTGCATCGGACTCAAGCGTTTTTAGGCCTGTTCCGGGAACTGTTCCGGTATTGCTCCCTGTCCAAGTAACAGCTTGAGGAGTCGACCCTATAGGGTACTCGACTTTGGCCTGTACTGAGTACGGATTGGCGCTACCGCTCTCGTCATAGCGCATCGCATTCACGTAGACGAGTTTTACTTGGGATAAAGAATCATCGAAGTTTTTATGAATTGACACCGATAAAGCCTGCGCGCCTGTCTTGCTTGTCGGGAAGCATGTTTCACTGGCGATGTTGCGCCATGAGGCAGGCAAAAACCTGTCAACAGAATCTACTTTTCCAGCCAGAGCGGTAGATGTGGCAGAGGATATCGGCTTGTTTGCGTCGCTAGTGTTGTCTACATTCCCAAGGCCAACGCTCGATTTAGTTGGCGCAGTCCAAGTCCCGTTGCCTGTCCAGAATGTTGAGCCATTGGCATTCGTTCCGCTATTTAAATGGCTTGGCGCAAGATTCCCTTTAACCTGAGTGGCAAGATCGATCTGCGTTGCCGCTGGAGCGACGGCGCTGAAAAGAAAGGGGATTAAAGTAAGATAAGCGACTAATTTTTTAAACATGATTTAATCCTTAATACTGATAAAAAGCGGTTAGCGCGTCGTCATTCGAGGCATTCGGTGCGAAATTGATTAGCGTTATTGTATTGCCTGCGAAAGTATAGTCCCCATTTGTTATGGTTATTAGCATGCCGTTAAAAAATAATTGAAGCGATCCGCTCGCGGGCTCATGCGCGAGCGTGAAGGACTTGTTGACGCCGTTCTTCGCCCCCGTTGGCGTTTCCTCGCCTGAGAATAGATAACTCGATCCGCCACCGCCGATCGCATCAGCCAATTGTTGAAGATTGCCTTGCCAAACAACAGCGCCGTCTCTGCTGACAGGAATAATATCCGTCAATAAAAGTGGAAGGTCTGGTGTTGGGAATTGACCAATTCTTAAGTTTGCCATTTTAAGCCTCTACTTGGAATACATCTGTTTCATTGACAAGCATTAAATCGCCGTTGGCGTTAATGGAAAACTCAGCACCGCCCGTGTCCTGACTAAGCTGGAAGAAATCGCCTTCCGCATTTACGATAAAGAAGCCGTCACCCAGCAAGAATAATGAATCATCACTCGGAACCGTGCCTGCTGAAAATTCCCTGAACAGAGCAGGATCGTAAAGGTCTGTAATTATTATACCGCTAGCGCCGATGAAAGATAAAACATTATATTCGCGGCGAACTTCACGCGTGAAGTTTAATGTCAGGTCTTGCCGATCGTACCATATGTCATTTATCTGCTCAGGAAGATGAACGATCCCGTCTTCCCCTTGGAAGGCGACGCCGTTTTGCCGTAAGACATAGCGATTCTGCTCAATCTCTAGGCCGTCGCGGAGCATACTTGCATAGCCCATGGCGTTTGGGCCATAGAACGTCGCTAGCAATTCGATGTTTTCATCGCGACGCAGTATACCAGCCTCGCCATTTTCGTTGGTTAGAACACTCGCGTTTGCGTCGGAATTCACCGCCTGCCACCCGAATGCGCACCAATCGATATTATTCTCAGGCTGCTTTGGAGGATTAGGCTGCCAGCGAGGACGAACAAGCTTTCCCTCGATCTCGGTTATTCCAACGATCATCTTCTGAAAAAAATTTCGAAGCTGCTTATCGGTCGGATCGATATTCGGGACTAAATATCCGCCGTTGGCCGTGCTATTAGAATTAGCCATCGGTTGCGCGCACCATAACGGCGATTATCTTTACATAACCGGTGCCCCAGTTGCTCCAATCGTCCACGATCTTTACCTGCCAGCGCAGATTCTGGTATACAACAATGTCGGAATAATTTCCTGCACTATCAGACGACAGAATAACCTTGGAATAGATTCGGATCGCGTCATGCGTGCGTAGTGCCTCGGGCAAGCGCTCGATGTCTTTCCCGGATGCTGCTTGAATAACGCCTGTGGCGTCAACAGCAGCATTTTCATCCAGCGCCGTTTCGCCATCGTCATTTACATGATAAGGACGGCGAATGATAGAAAATGCTGTCTGAAACTCAGCGCAATCTAGGGCTTCGGAGACGTCTAATGTCGCCATTAATTCGACCTCAATACATATTTAATTGAATTTAGCAATTCACCTGTGCGAATAAGGGCTTTCTCGCCCTTCTGGCCTCTACGCTTACGCGCGGCGATCGTGCCGTCTGCCAGCTTCTGGAAGCCAACTTGATTCACTATGCGCTGTTTAACCGTCGTTTGGGCGTGCAATCCGAGACGATTCAATCCTTTATTGACCGCGCTCGCGTCGAATGTAGATAATGCCTCAACTGCAGCAGCTTTAAGTATCGCGGGGGCTTGCTTCGATGCTTCTTTCGCGCCCGGAACGAGGAAGGGACGCGCTGGAATATTCTGTGCAGGACTTCCGGTCTCATGGATTCTTCCTAATGCTGCGTTGCCGATAGGTTCACCCGGACGGCCATTCGCAGCCTGTGGTATTCCGACCAACACTTTATTCTCGCCGATCCCCTTCATCGTGCGGAGAAGCTGGCCTGTGAAATCCTTCGTGACCTTAACGCCTTTCATAGCTGGATCGCTCCGATCCCGATCATCTGCACCAACTGCCAATATTGTTGACCATAGAGCGTGCGATTGTATTGCCCGGCGCCAGTTACTGCGCCAGCGTTATCCGAATAGGAGATCGCGACATCACCAACTTTTTTCTGTGTTACGAAACCAGTGTTGCCCGTCCCAGCGCCTGCTGCCATGAGACTAGAGAGGGAAAGATAATGCGCTGTAAGGAGATACAGGCCTTGGGTGTAATAGTCACCCCAGCGACATTCGCCAACGGATAGTTCTGCGAGCGAACTCCAAAAAGTTACAGCCGCATCGGGAAAGCTTGCGGCTGTAAATTCAGGGAAGGCAGCCCGGAAAGCCGGGATGTCCATTTTTAGCCTTTAGCTTCGATAAGTTCTTGCAGGCCGTTAAGCACGCCTGCTCGATTTTTACCAGCAGCTTCCTTAGTCTTCAATTCGATCAACTGATCTTTCGATAAGTCTTTCGCATTTTCGACCACGGTCGCGACATTGCCAACCAAAGCAGGATCGCCTTCTGACTCATCTTCTTCGACTTCTGTTACATCGCCGATAGAATCAACCCAGCCAGCTTCCTTGTATGTAGCGAAAGCAGAGCTTTCAGCGACAGCAGCAGGAACGTCTTCAACCTTGCCTATAAAGACACGGCCTTCTTCAACGCCTTCAATTCCAAGGAACTGAACAGGACGATTAAAGATTGCAGCAAACACTTCTTTTTTCTTTTCAGCCATGATATTTCTCCTTAGATGCCATCACGATACAGCACGGTTTCTGGGAAGATGAATTCGATTTCACCATACGCCCAAACATACGGAGCGTGGAAGTTGATCGAATGATAGTATGTAGCTTCGCGGCGCATCGGCACCATAGGGAAGCGGAGATACTGTTCATCATTCGTATAGGCGATCATCCGGTCAGTGCCACCAGCACCGATACCAATCAGGCGCTTCATTGGCACGAACTGAACGTTTGCGCCGCCTTGTTGGAATGCAATATTATTCTTCTGAACATATTGCAGGATCGAAGTATCGGTGTTGCTGATACGTTGCGAAGCCAGATAAGCCAACTTAGCAGGAGGCAAGCCGACAGTTGTAGGCATTACGGCATAGGCAGATGCTGCCCAGTTAGACGCCAACAGTTCGTTGATGTCGCGCAGGATTTGATCCGGCGTTTTATTCGCCCAAGGTGTAGTGCTGCCTGTGCCGTCTGCAACAACCAGAGCGGAAGCAACCTGAGCGCTGTTTAGCAGGCCTGTTACGCCTAAGAAAGCGTCACCGATATAGACATAATTGTCTGTTTCCAGATTCCATTTCTGGATCAGGGCGCGTTGCTGAGTTACATCGATTGGCTGCAACAGAAGGCGACTGCGATCCAACTCAATGCTGGAATAAACCAGTTCGCGAGCGGCTAGGCGCAACGGAGTCACTACGCGCTCGCCGTTGATGCTCAATCCGGGAATCGAATTGGTGCTTGGGGAAATCCAAGGAATGCCCTGAGCTTCTTGCGTCCCAACACCGCCGAAAGAACTACGCACGAAGGATGTGCTTTCATTCGCGAAGCTTACGTCAGAGCGCAACTTAATGTCGCGGCTCCAAGTAAACTGAGTTAGAGGCATGTTCAGCTTTGTGTCCATGACGTCAAGCTGGCTAACAAAATAGCTCAACCCGGCGTCAATGGTCTTGATTAATTCTGCATCGTTTGTATGCATTTTATTTCTCCGGTTTAAGCTATTTAAAGAATTTCGATTTCAGCGACGTTATTCGCGTCTTTACCGTTTACTGCCCAAGTCACGCCGGGAAGCACTACGCTGTTTGCGCCGTCTGCAGTCGCTTCTAACTGACCGAATACGTTTGCAGAAACAGTTGTTATACGCATGTAAACCGGAGCGCCGCGCACTGGAGTGCCGACGAAGCAAATTACATTAATATAACCTTTCTTGAAAATTGTTTGCGCTTGGGCAATATCGACCAAAGGCGAGACTGCATTTTGCGGAGTTGCGCTCGTGCCAGCCTGTACAGCAGAACGGGCAAGAATACCGGCAAATACACCTACTGCGTCGCCAGAAGCGATGCCAGTGAACTTACCAGTGCTGCCTGAAAACTTAACAGGCCAGCCGTAAAAGACGTTGGTTGCATTGGCGAAGAATCCTGCTTCCAGAACACTCAGCAACTCGCGAGTGACGAAACCGGGAAAGCCTGCTGGTGCTAGTTGACCGATGATAGCCATATTCGATTACTCCTTTAAGCTTGCTTTTTCCAAAACTCGTCAACACGTGCTTGCACGGTCGCAGGAGTATCGGCTTTTGGTTTATGTAAAGACAGCTGATCGATCGTCACAGCCTTAGTTGAAGCGGAATCGTTTACACGAATATTTTTCAACATATGGGCAGCGCCAACGAAGGCTACATCCACTGCATTAGCGGAATTGTAATCTACTTCCTTGCCGAAAGTAAACATTTCAATAACTTTCTTGCCATCAGTAGTTTTGTAAGCAGCTTTCAGAGCATCAACCTTAACGGTCGCGGAGTTCTGCACGCCCGGTGCTAGGATTTCAGCCAGAGCGAAGGTGTCAGCGTCAGCCACTGTATTAGGCTTTTTCTCCAACTCTTCCTTTTCCAGCTTCTCGCGAGCAGCTTTCGCATCCGCAGTTTCGACGGTCTTGCTTTCGCCTTCCTTTTCCTTCTTGATATCGGCAAGCGCGTCCACGACCTTGGTCAGGCCAGTCGCGATCGTCGCCATGTCGGTTGTCAACTTTCCCACTGTATCGGTCAATGTTTCCAGAGCCTTATCAGTGGTGGTTGTGGATTGCTTTCCTTCATCTTCCAATTCGCCGTCATTAACAGCCTTGGTAAAGAAGGCGATGAGCTTTTCTTTCGCAGTCATGGTTTCTTTCTCCGTAGGTAAAAATGCGGCGTGATCCTGAATAGCACAAAGAGCGCCGCAACGTCCTCTTGGTACCAATGCTACATGGTTGCCTCGTATGTTCTTTTGACGAACACGGCCTTTTGCTTCTTGAAAATATTGGGCTTCATACCCGAGAGAGACTTCACGAAGGCCACGATTCATTACTGCTTCGACCGCTTGCGCATCGTTGATAAGTATGTCACTTACTAAAAGATTGACATTTGCCCCGTCGCCCGCGCGAACATTAAAGATAGTTCCAACGGCGTGCGTCTTCCAATTCGTTGAATTTATCTCTTGTTCTTTTGGGTGAAGGAAGCTTAATGTCTTGCCTTCGAAGCTTGCCATTGTCTCAGGGTCAAGGATGTCGGCAGCATCACGGCTTGCAACTATACGTCCATTGGCGGCTTCGAATCCGGGAAGCTCTGTATTCGCGTAAACAAGTTCACCCGGCCTCGCGAGAGGGACGTTCTTGCAAACGAGGAATCCTTCAGCAGTTTTGCTGATGTTCTCCGATAGCATGGTGGTGAAATTGAATTTCATAGTTTTGTATTATTTACTTGTTTTTTGAAAAAGTAAACATTTTAATATTGCTGATATGCTGAACCATCCCAGACCACCCTTCGACGACCGCCCAGCAACAATCCGAGGGTTGCGCCTAAGTCTAAGCCAAGGATGTTAAGGCCATAGAGTCCGAGCACGCCATCGAACGCCATCTCGAACTCACAACCGGGCCATGCGCCTGTAGGGTCTAGTGTTATCGTGCGATTACCCGCGAGCGATCCTGTCAAGCGCAGAAGGCTAGGCGATTTCAGAGGGCTGACCGTCATATTGCCGCCGACCACCAACGATCTCGCCCAGAACGGTCGAACAGGCTGCCAGAAGTAAGTCGATCCGAAAGATGAGCATAGAACGAGATCGCGCTTCTCACCAAACAGGTCTGTTACACGAGAGTACTTGTCTACATAATCAGCGCTGGGCGTTGGAAGTGTTGCGACCGTATATGCGCCATCAATGATCGCCGAGGCGGCAGGCGTTTCGAATGGCCCACTCATGCGATGCTCCAGCGAGATGTCGTGCCCGATCCGCCAGTGCGCGTTATGCGAATGTCTGTAACGCTAGAAGTCAGGCGACTTTCCGAATAGGCAGTCACAGCGCCGTTGGGCCAAGGTTGCCACGTGGTCTGTTCGTCCAAGGAATATTCAACCGATACCGTGTCGCCATTCACTGGTGTAATGCTTACAGTTGAAGGCAATGGGCAGTTGGCCATATTTACAATAACTGGTGTCGCGTTTAATAGCACGCCTTTGTTGAAGGCTAGGCCTGTCATTACATTTGTTTGCCCTTCGATGTTTGCTGCAGTTTTCGTTCGTAGTGTTCCCATGGTTTAATCCTCCACGCCGGGTATGATAGGAATGGCGAAGCACCGACAATTAGGAAACTCGCCTGGATTCCCTGTCATCCCGTCCGACAATGTCGGAGGACTGTTGAACTGGAAGATTTTACCATCCATTTCTGCGTGGCTTGGGCGTACATCCCCATCCTCCGCTGTTTGCCACCTGTAATACTCGATTCCGGCTTCCTGACTTCTGGCCTGCGTTATGAAGGCATTTGCCTTCGCTGTTTCTGTACGGGCGATGAGCGTGGCTCGACTCTTTGTGACACCTTCTGTTGCAGCCAACATTTCAGCGATCTCGGTCGATCGCGTACCATCCAGCGCCGCTTGCATGGCAAGATTCTGTGCCCGCTCTCCGGCCTGTATAGGCAACGACTTTATTAGGCGCACTTGTTCAGCCTGAAGGCTAGGCACGACGGCATCAATAGAACGATCCAGACGTAGATTAGTGCTTATGATCTTGGCTTGAGCGTTGAAGGCTTGTTGATTGCGGAGCGCTACAGCGCGGATCATTCTGTTGGCAGCGCGTAATGCCCAAGGCGTTAAGGCGTCCGCATAGTTCTGCAACATCCTCATCATTCCGGCTTCGTCCACAAGCTTATCGCCGTCCACATGATTGCTAACGATCCCGGCGACAATAACGGCTATCTTACGGAGCTCCCTTGCATAGCTCTCTTCGGTCGTGCGCGCGGTGGCGAATTTACTTGCCACGTCCGACCAACCGTGCTACCGCATCAACCACCTTCTGGATAGGCGTCTTCGCCTTCTTAATTGCGGAATTGGCCTGCTCACCCGCGAGGATCGCATTCGGATCGGACTCAATCGCCATCGGATCAGGAGGATTGTCGATCGCTTCCTGAATCATTTCATCCGTAATGTTGGTGCCGATCCCGGTAATCTCGGACTGCTGCTTGAATTCCTTCATCGCTGTAGGAATGTCGAATATGCCGTCTGCCAGTGCCTTGGAGATTGTCTCACCGTTCGACTTAGCAACTATTGCCTTTTCAGAGTCGTCCAACTCAACGAGCGGATTGAACTTAAAATCGAAGTCCTCTGGGACGTCCGAGGCGAACAATGAACGGTAAAGGATGGCCAACACTTTAGCCATGCCAACACGCATTGAATTCTCTTGCTTGCTGTTTATCGTGTTGCTGTATTGTTTCATCGGCGCTGAACCATCCGAGAAGCCTGCAGGGCTTTGGCCGAATAATCGCACGAGCGGGATTTCCGTGGCGCCGGAAAGCTGCTCACCGAATTGATTTATAACGTCCGCTAGGCCCGCGAATGAATAGCTGTTCGTGCTGAATTCATCGTTCTTGTCAATAATTGTAAGCCCTTCGCTGGACTGTAACAACCGTACATATTGGAACATCTTGATAAGGTTTTCTTCCATCTGTCCGCCAGCAGCGAGGATGGAGCGAAGCCCTTCCACCGAGATCGTACGCAGATAGGCTTTGTTCACTAGATTGGCCGCGCCCGCCGAGGCAGTATCGAAGTTCATCAGGCGATCTTCTGTCCGTTCAATTACAGACATGCCCCAATGTTCTTCGCGGAGGCTTTCCCAATAGGGAAGCCCAATGCCAATATCACGGATTACCCGGCTATGGTGAATGCGTAAGCCTGTCATTCCTTCTGTAATCAGGTCATAATACATAGGCAAGCCCATCTCTGGTCCATCCGGTATAAGTTCCATCATGGAAGGTGTAACAGACCAGCGGTCATAAACAGTAACGCCCGTGAACTGATCCTTCGCGATCGAATCCATTCGGAGTTCCGTGCTTAATAGCTGGCCTTTAATCTGCACGACGCCAATTGCGCCACCATACAGGCGTGCCCACTTCTTAGAATCACAGAAGGAGTTCCATATGCCTAAATCTGTAAGCTTTTTCTGTAGCTTGGCGATCTTCTTTGGATCGATCTCGCCTAAGATTTTAACGCCTGCTGCCGTCATGTCCTCAGCGACCGAGTCAACAATACGGCCTACAATCCAATTGCCACGGTAAGCGGAATCTAGCTTAAGGCGGTTGCGCGTTAGGAGGGAGGTGTGGAATGTCCCCTCGGACATTAGGTTGCTAACTTGTCCGGGCGAATAGCCCATACGGGCAGCAACGTTCGCGAAGCCGTCATTCACCCTAGCCATGTTAGGATTATGGGCAGGAAGCTTGGGCGTTACCTTGCGGACGTTTTTCATTCTGGTATTATTTACTGCCTTGTAAGAAAAGTAAAATGTTTTATATCAGGCTATCCCAAGCGGCCAATCCTTCGAGGTCGCCTAGCATATCCTTAATGGCATCCATCATTGGATCGATCTGATCATCGTTTTGGTGGGAATCGTCCCGGCTAAAACATTCGCACTCGAACACGAAGTCCGTCACCCAAGGCGCGGATTCAGGAATCCATACATATCCGGCCTCGATCGATGGTGCTCCGTCCTGTACACGTGTAAGCTTATCAATGTTGCGCTCGATGCCCGTTACTGGAATATGGCCTTTGGTTTTTAGCGTCTGGATCAGACCTGTGCCGGATGCCTTATCCTCGATCTTCATGCCTCGAAGCTCTCCGCTCGTATTGCGTACAGGATCGACCGTCTTGCATTTTATCCAGAAGTCTTTTGCTCTTTGGAGTAGCTCCGGCGCTTCCCACTTACCACGAATCTGGTCGAGCAGGTATATGCGCCCGTCTAAGCCCATCCCCCAATGCTGGAACACGCTGTAGTCATTATGCTGCTTAACCTTCATGGCAGTGTCGCCATAGACCATTCGGTATTTGAGAGGAGGCACTCGCCCATAGCGCTTAAACCATGTGCCCTGAATAACCTGACCGCCGACTATTTGCGGGTTTTGTTGGTACAAGGCATTCCAGTTGTGGCTATCCATTATGGTCTTGCGCTCTAACAGAAAGCCCAAGGATTTATGTTCAGGGAATAGCGGCTCACCTTGTTTGCGGTGCTTCTCGTCCTTTTCGGCTATGGCAGGGTAGCTAAATACTTTTACATTCTTCTCGATCGCGCGTAATCGTCCAATAGGATCGTCAATATGCCAACGGGTCAATATGCACAACAGACCTGCATCCTCGGAGAAGCGACTGAAGAAGTCGTCTGTAAACCAATCCCATGTCGATTCACGGACGGCCTCTGAGCCTGCTGCCTCGCGGCCTTTGATCGGGTCATCGATAATGCCTAAATCTAGCCCTTCACCTGTAATCGATCCACGCACGGTTGTGTTCCTGAAATAGCCTTCCCGGTCTACATATTCAAGCATCTCGCGGTTGCGCATGTATTGTCCTGATATTGTAACGACATTCGAGCTATTGATTCTTGTTCCAGGGAATACGGCCTGATAGCGCTTGCTATCGTATATGCGCTGGAGGCGTAGGTTGGCGCGCACACCTAAACGGTCGGAAAACGAGGCATAGATCGTCCGAAGGTCTGGATTATGGCCAGCCAGCCAAGCTACCAAGTCAATAATCTGATACGACTTGCCATGCTGAGGAGGTGCTTCAATAACGTATTTCGGCCTTAGCCCTGCCTTAAGCTCGCCAACAAATTGTGTTAAAATGCCAGCAATTTCGCGTTGCCACCAGCCCTTTTTCATTTTAGGGTTCATATGCTGACGAAACGCCCAGAAGTCCTTGCGGGCTTCCCGGATCGCTTGTTGCTCTAAATATTCGATGTCCTCAAGATTCATGGTCTATCACTTTTTCATACATTAACAAGGGCAATCCTCTTTCCTGACATATCGCGGCAACCTCTTCGTCTGACAGATCTTTCTTGTTCGTCTCGACTTGGAATGGAGCATTCGGATCGCTGCTCACTTCCGTTTTGTCTCTCCAATCGAATCTATTCTTCATGTTAAATATCCAGACGGTCGCATTGCCTTCACGCAATCCAGCCGCCATTTCACGCCCAACTTTCTCCCACCAGACCTGACAGAGCACCTTGCACTGCCTTACGGTTTCCCGAAAATCTTCACTGTCTGCCAGTAAAGTTTCCCATGCTGAATGGTAAATTCCTAACCTTGCTTGGCACTCGACGGCGCTTCCTCCGTCCTGAGCAATATCACGCATAATATTTTGCCAGCCTTCCGGCAAATCTTCAACAGTCGTTCTTGGCCTTCCAACTGCCCGTTTTTCTGCTGGCTTTTCAGCCTTCTTTTTCGCCACAATTTCTCTCCAAAAAATATACGCACCCCCATCAATTCCGTTCCGTGCTTTCCGCGCTCACTATACGCTTTCTATCTTAATTAAATAACCACTATTTCTCTTTATTTTAATTTTTAAAAAATCACATTAGCAGCGCGGAAAGCACGGAACGCTTTTTGCTAAGTCTTTGTTTTTCACAAACTTTTAAAAAGTAAATAGTTTTCGAAATAAAAAGTTTTGACGACGAAGTTAGTGCTTACTTTCATTTATTTATTGTGTAACGTCAAAATGGCTCTTTTGGTAGTTTTTCGAGGTCAAAAACACGGTCAATTTCCTTCTTAGAATACACGATAAATTTAACACGATTTATGATCCACCTTCCGTCGCTAGAAGCATAATTCCTGTTAACAGAATACCCTGCCCGATCCATCGCATTCGATAACTTAGCGCGTGCTTCCTGCGCCTTCATCCCTTTACTCTCGGCCATCGATATTACAATATTAGCGCCAATATGGTCAGGATAGTTTAAATCATTAAGGATATCGTCCAGCCAAGCATCGCCGACCAGCCCGGCACTAACAACCGTCTTATGCGCCGCCGTCTTTCGCTGGCCATTAGAGGCATTGAACTTCGATATATCGCGCGCATTCAGGAACGCCGCTACGTGCGTATCCCCGCCATCCAGATTAAACCACCCCCATAAGTCGTCGAAATAAGCGCGCATAATCGATTCATCAGAGAATCCCATCTCACGCATAGTAGCGCATTCAATCACGTCATACCGCCTATCACCAGCCGGAATATAAATCCCAGAGGATAGATGGTTCGTGGTAATAATAACGCCGCAGAACATTCTTACGGTGAACTTCTGGCCATATTTAGGGTTGATTGAAGTCGTATCGGGATTCCCTGCAATTAAAACCTTCGTTTTCTCATTAAAAGCCCACTTCGTCATTTCCGCTAGATTAGCGGCCTCGGATATCCGCACAAGAACGGAAGCGGCGAATTCATTAAAGTTCGATTCCAGCGCGGAAGGATCGATGTTGGCGACGTTCCAAACGCCGATGGCCGGGCAAGCCATCTCGACAGCAGTATCTTTCCCCACGCCCTGTTCACCCGCCAAGAGGAGTGCGAATCGCGTCTTCTCCCAAGGCTTCTGCACCCGGTGCGCCATATAGTCCAGGAACTGATCCGCATCACCTTCCTTATTGAAGACACGACGAACGTGCTCGACGAACGGTTGCGCCATGCGCGGATCGCCCAATTCAATCGTCGCAGGCCGATAGGTATTAAACAACGCACCACCAGCCACGTCCACAATCTCGCCATTGCGGCAATCCTTACCACGCGTGTAATCCTCATCGATCGATGGATCAGCCGTCATACTCGTCACCAGCTGATTCTCTTGCAGCCATTGGCTAGCCTTAATGATCTTGCCTTCGTCATTAACGGGCGAGACAGCCGCATCCACCGCCGCAGCAATACAATAGGAAGTCGTTGGGCGATATATGTAATTATTGCCGGGCATATAATAGACAAAATTACCGATTGGTACTTCACCCTTCTTGGGTGCCCAACCTGCATCGATGGCTGCCTTAACAATCGTACCGAGTGTAAGCTCTTTCTCATTATTAACCTGTGAAAGCTCGTAAAACGCCTCTTTCATTATCGATTCGTGGTTGCGGCCTTTCTTGCCGCCAGCCTTATCTGACCAGACTTGATAGACTTCCCAAGCTTCGTCTACCCGCTGAAACGTGCGTCCGAGTATTATGCCGACCGAGCGCCAGAGATCGCGATCGTCCGAGGGAATAACGTCCAGCATTGAAGCCACCTGCTCGATCGTGTACTTCGAGTTGTACATGTCGTCCTTGCGTTTCCGGCCTCGCGTCTCCTTGCGACGACTTAGGTGCGACGGCAATATTCCTATCTTTGGCTGTTTCTCGTCCCATGAGTAAAATCCTCCAGACCGATGCCGCGACGGAGCAGCCACAATATACCCTCCATCATTCCGAACGTCCACACCTTTGCCCAGCGTATTGGAAGACGTTTTTAGAGCGGAGTTATATTGAAAGATGACGTGCATTCCTCCCGAGCCAGTATGGGCCATCAATGTATCGGGCTCGCCGTTGTCGCCAATCGCCTCTAGCCAACTCTCCGCACCAAACTTGCCTTCCCCTATGTCTACATCGATGACAGTGATACCGGAGATTTCCCCGGTAACAATGGCAATGTTGCTAGGCTCTGACCCCTTGCCGAACCATTGCTCGATCTTGCTCAGGTCTCGCGATGCCTCTTTTAGGCCACGCGCCAATCGTGGGTGCTTACCAGCATCACCACAATTTGCCACACCGCACGTGCAACTTAGATCGTCCTTGACCGTATGCAAGGGGAAGACGTAAAAACCACGGGTAACATATTCTATTGCTGCTTTTAATACTGCTTCATTGGTCATTGCAACAAGTCCTTATAGCTTTTAACTTCCCAACATGAACGTGACGCCCTGCCAATTCGCTCGAAGTCGGCAATCCTGCTTCAACAGCGAGCGTCTCGCAACGCAGACAGACCAACTTTCCAATTGGTGGCTCTGATAGAAAATTGAGCTTATCGGCATGTCCTGTAAAATGATTCCCACAATATGCTTCGACAGCCATATGGGAATTTTTAAACATGGTTATAGTGCAGGCACGCCGAGGGCGATGGATTAGGATCGCGAGCTTATTATCCAAGAACGGAAGAGCAGAAGCCCAAGGCATTCTAAATTGATTATAGCTTGGGCTTCGTGTTTTCTTTTCCGCTTGTAGCTTAATTTTCAGCATCACCCACCTCCATATCAACAGTCTTCTCCACCCCAGCCAATTCCTCGATCTCCCATAGCATCTCCATCCGGCCATTGCCAGTCTTCAGCTGTTCGCGTAACGCCTTTAGAACGTCGTCGATCGATATCATCTTAACGGCTTTCCACTTGCCTGCACCTTCGACACCGGACGAACAGGCATCATTGATGTGATCCTGAGCCATCGACCAGTCAGCTTCCGTGCCGAATCCCATCCCAACCGAGAATTCGCAGCCTTCATCCGGCGAGAATATCACGACAGCCTTATAAACAGGCATTTCGAATTTTCTCATCTCGATGCCTGCGTCACGATCTGGAAGCCATTCTCCTGAACGCCTTTCAATATAGCATCAACTGTATCGATTGCCGATTGGCGGCGCTTATAGCCTTCCGACTGAGCAACAATCTCGCCATTGCGTGCAACAATATGGAAATACCATTGGCCATCTTTAACGCTCTTAAATATATTGATCTTCATGCCATTCTCCTTAAACAAAAAGCCCATATCCGGCTACAACAACGAAATATGGGCTTTTATTAAACGCGATTAAAACTTCTCACTATCGCTTCCGGCAACGCTTTCTTCCATTGGAGGAGCAACTTCTACGCCACCAGCAACAACGTCAGCGTTAAACTTCTTCGCTTTAGCATAAGCAGCGCCGTCCGTTACTGGCTCAACCAGCTGGATCGTTACGCCGTGCCATTTGCCTTTGTCGTTTTCCTCCTTAACGCTGCCGATCTCATAAATGTGGCTGAACGAGGATGGCGTGAAAGGATTGCCGTTTGCGTCTTTTAACTCGATGCCGCTAATCAGAGACAACCAGCGCTTGGACTTCTTAATCTGCGTGCTGCCTAGCGAGATTAAAGCCGGAACCCACTGGCCTGAGTTCGTCTTAGCCAATACGAAGTGATTGCGGGTATCGGATAAGAAATCGAACTTTGGGCGCCCTTCTGCGTCCAGAACGTCTTTCGTACCCTCTGGCACATCAATCAGCAACTTGCCATTTACGTTAATGACGTTCGGAACCTTGCCTGCGTCCACGTCCGATCCGGGATATTGACCGCGATAGCCACCACGATTCGGTGCCCAGCGTAGGAATGCGCGCTGGAATGCCACTGGCATAACGAGCACGGTCTTGTATAGCTCATTCGTGATCGAGTTAATAAACATGCCCGCTTTAGCGCCTTCCACGCCGCCGTCCGAAACTTCTTGGCACTGAGGCGATAATGGCTGGAGCAGGCTGATGAATGGAATGGCCAATGAGTTCTTGTCCACACCCTCCAGACCGGCACCAGCGTCCTGAGAGAAATCTAAAGCCTGACCAACTGCTGTATTGTTTTTTGCTGCTACGTCTGTTTTTGCAACCATGATAATTCTTCCTTTATGTTAAGATTTTATTTCTTACTAATCTTTGCGACCCAGACTGGCGTTGCCCCGAACAGATCGATAGGAAAGGGTTTCCCAGCACTAATCTGTTCTTTGGCGAAGGCTTTCAATGTTTGAGCATGAACGCCTTCTGATAGGGTTGGGTTTAAACCATCAGACAGCAATCTTTCATACATAGCGATTGCTGTCTGCTTCTCACCCTTCCCGTATTCCAGACCTAAACTAAGCTTAAGTAGACCGCCGAAGCCGTTGTCCTCTAGCCATGCATAGGCCTGCAATTTATTCGCTGTTGGGATTGAAATATACACTTCTTGCGTGACGCGCAATTTCTCTCCAGTTTCCAGCGTGTATTCCTTAATTCCCAGTTCGTGCATAGCACTGGGAATCGCTTCCTCGCGGAAGTATCGTGCCTTTTCCTTAAGAACTTTTAATGCCAGCTCCGCTTCCTCAACAGCAGCATCCGCATCGAGCAGGTTCTTAACCAAGCCCGTCATATCGTTCAATGAGATGCTCATGATGGCTCACCTTCTAGCGCGACCCTATAACGAACGATGTCTGACATTAAGCCATACTGTTTCCAGTCCATGTTTTCAACAGGCGCTTTATAAAGTTCACCGTCACGCCTTTCGATCTCAACGACACGACGAGAATCTTCCATTTGCGGGCTTTCGGCTAAACCGTCCCAATCTCTCCATGGGCCGTATTTCATCCCCGCATCAGAACCAGACAACGGTTCAGCTGTAGGAACAATCCCCATACTAAACGCAATCGCGCCTAGAATATAATCCTGCATAACGCCGTTCTGCCCAAGGATAGCGACCGTCTGAGCGCCGCTGGCCTTACCGTCCACAAACATCTGGATCAGGTCGCGTGCAGTAATGACCTTCTCCTCTCCGAGTGTGGCGACGTCGATCAATCGTTTTGTGGCCGAATGTATGTTGACCACTTTCCCTTCTTTATCGAGACTCATGATGCCCCTTTCGTTACGCAAGCATAACCAGAATCTGACTCATCAATAAAATCTGATTCGTCCTTGGTTATTTTTAATAAAATCTGCATCCCATCGAAAGCACCAATGCATGTTTCTTCGCTTTCGAATGGGCCTCTTGAAATTTCGCTTATGCTTGTTTTCAAAGTTTCAGCGAGTTTTTCTTGGTCAATATTAATTACCATTTTATTTCCTTTCATTCTAAGTTTTTATGGCAAGCAAATTGCTTGACACACCCGTTAAAGAATCACACTACTAATAGTGTACCTCTTGATATTACGATCCCACTTTAGGACACGGAACTTGCCCTTTAGCTTTCCAAGAATAGCGAATGCCACGCCCATGATGGTCGGATCGCCTAACGCTAGGATGCTGTCACCAGCTTCATAGTCGTAAGCCTTTAAAGCCTCGGTCATCTGGCGCACTAAATCCTGAGTCGCGTGAAAGCTTGCCTGAGGAGGCATCATCGTGATTAGGATTCCGTGCTCAGCCGCCGGGCTTATATTTACGGATGGAACATAACTATCTCCAACCTTGCGATTGGGAACTTGCGTTACATATACAGTTGCCATTCTAAGTTTTCCTTTTATTTACTACGAATTAATTATGCGCCAAGTAAATAGAAAAAGGCAAACTATTTCGCAATTAAAAATAAATCGTTAAATGCTTTACTTTTATATTTTATTAAGCCTATAATAATTACATGTTCGATTTACAACTTAGAATGGAGTAGGAAATGGAAGAGATAATTCAAAAGGTTCAAGCATTATTAGCCACTGCCAATTGCGCAGGCGCCAGCGACCAAGAGCGTGAGACGGCAATGCGCTTCGCCCATAAACTATTAGTAAAGCATAATATGTCGATGGAATCGATCGACGCCGCTTCGAATCCTCGTGAGGCGCAAGACTTGGAATCGCACGGAATGGTTTGGGCACGCCAGATCGCGAAGGCCGTCGCTGAATTGTTCTTCTGCAAATACTACTTTAGCGATGTTTACCGCAATGACAAGACTTGGCTTAAGAAGGTAAATATTTCCAGCCATAAATTCGTCGGAAAGCAATCCAATGCCATTACAGCCAAAGAATTATCCAACTATCTGATCAATTCCACCTTCCGCGAAGGCTCGCGCCGGATGAAGGCAGAAGACGAATTGAAGCCCTATCAATGGCGCATGGACTTCTGCAAAGGCGTCTCCAACGAAATTCAGAATCGCGCATATGAAATGCGCCGGGACGCCCAGAAAGAAAATGAAGCGCCAGCCGCGCAATCAGCAACCGGAACATCGATCGTCTTAGCCGATTATTATAAGGCCGAAGCGGAAGCCAATAACGAGTTCATAAAAAAGACGGTTGGAGAATTGGTTAGTGTTCGCGGATCGCAAGGAATTAGCAATGCCGACGCCTTTAATTCTGGTTCAGAATTTGGCCGCAATCTTCCATTAGCCAGCGGCATCTCTGATAATCGCAAGACGCAATTGCGCTTAACAAAGTGATCACGGACACCCGTGCATATATAACTTTGAATGCGCAGGGAGCGCGGCAAGAGTGGCATTGAATGTATCGTTATTGAGAGCGACTGGCCTGACTACGATAAGCATTTACAGATGCTTGCTGATCGAGTGGATGGAGTGCCGACCGAATAACCAATAATAGCTTTAGTAGTTTTTAGCAACTAGAGGATAAATAGATGAAAAGTGATAAAAAAAGATATTGGGCGTGCGTTCATTGCGATTTATTGCGAAAGATGACAGAGCCGGTTTCCAAAACTTGCCCTCGTTGCCATATCAAGAATTCTCTAAAACGTGCGACAGATGACGCCTAACCCCAAGGACAACACACATGAACAATGCAGACGATATACGCAAGGGATTTGAGGCTGAGTTTAAGCAAATAATCAGCGGGTCAGAATCGCTGCTGGTACGGTTTCCTTATAGAGACAGGCGGTATGTTGATTGGAATACTGAACACTGCTGGCTAATGTGGAAAGCCGCCATTGAATCCCAAGCCACCCGCATCGCCGAACTTGAGGCCGCCATAACTTGGATAAGCGTGAAAGATGCGTTGCCACCAGAAGGTATATACGTGTTCTTTTACTCAAGCACTTATCACACTGATCCTGGCATTAGCTATCACACCGGCACGCAATGGGAAAGCGAAGATGGAATGCCAGAGGAGCAGGAAGTCGAATATTGGGCATACATAAACTACCCAACTCCACCAGCCATAGCCTTATCGAAGGATCAGAAAAATGAGTAATCGAGAAATTCGCTTGGGTCGAATGGAAAGACTAAAAGCGAAGTAAATGGCAGGCAAGAATTAATGTAAACAAGAAGCCAATATTTTTAGGCGTATATACAACTCCTGAATTGGCACATGATGCCTATAAAAAAGCATCAATCGAGCTTTTGGGGGAGTTTTCATATTATGCAAAATAAAGAATTATTCGTGATTGTACCTATTGAGCCGACACAAGAGATGGCCGATGCTGGATTCTCCAGATATAAGCGCACAACCGTAGGCGCATATGAGGTCATGATTGCAGCCGCCCCCTCTCACAATCTCGCCATCATTGACAAGGGGGAACTTGAGGCGTTGAGGGCTAAGCTAGAGCATTATCGAGATGCACTGTCTTATATTTCACAGCCTTCACAGGACAGCAATTTATTGTGGTGGCAGGAAACTGCACGAACTGCGCTAAAGGATAATTTATGAATAACGATAAAGTTTTAGAACTGGCAATAAAAGTATACGCAGAGACGCACGGAGGGATGGCATTAGTGCCGGATGAAAGCTATAAGCGATATCTACTCGCCTTCGCCCAAGCGCTTAATGAGCATAGGGGCGAGCCTCTGTTATATGTCCGGATGAGAGACGGTGAAGTTGATTGGTCAGAAGATTGCGTTAGCCCAGACACTTCCTGCGGCGATAGCTATGAGCTTGAAGAAGGTTACACAGCCGTTCCACTCTACGCCGCCCCTGTTACTCCTGTAGGGGATGAGGTGGATGCAGACTTTAAATCCATGTTTTGGCGGCAAGTTGAGCGGACTGAAAACTTATAGCGGATATTAATTTTGTGTCTGATGAGCATATAACCGTTGGGGATAAGGCTGGAAGTGAATTGCTAGATATTGTCGCGAGCAAAGCGCTTGAAACATTAAACCATTTCCCGCCCCTACCTAAGCACCCTATACCTGCTATCCATCAACAAAAGGAATCATAATGAAAATATACGGAGCCGGAATAGCCGGACTATTAGCAGCAAACGCCTTCCCAACAGCGCAGGTCTTCGAAGCAGGCCCGGAAGGAAGCACGACGCACAAAGCTCTTCTCCGCTTCCGCTCTTCCGCAGTAGGCGATGCTGTTGGCATAGACTTCAAAAAGGTGAGAGTGCATAAGGGCATATGGCATGAAGGGCGCTTCATGACACCCAATATTCAATTAGCTAACTTGTACAGCCAGAAAGTCATCGGGCGCATAGCAGATCGCTCAATCTGGAATCTCGATTCCGTCGATCGCTATATTGCGCCAGAGGATTTTATCGAGCAGTTGGTGGATCGATGCCGCAATCGCATAACGTATGATGCAGCCATAGGCGAAGTCGAGTTGAGCGATAGATCGAAAGAATCTGAGCCTGTGATAAGCACCATCCCGATGCCCGTTCTTGCTAACTATTATTCAGGCAAGCAATATCTTCAAGCCCATAATATTGAATTTAAGTCAGCGCCAATCCATGTTGTGCGCTTCCGGGTATTCGACTGTGAGGCTTACCAGACTATTTATTTCCCCGGAAAGAACACAGGTGTCTATCGCGCAAGCATAACTGGCGACATGTTAATTATCGAAGTGGCCGATGGGCATGCATCATTTCACCTTGAAGAAATAACGACTGCTTTCGGGATTGACCTTGGACAGATAGACGAGATCGAAAAGGTCAGCCAGCGCTTCGGAAAGATTGCTTCGATAAATGACAAATGGCGCCGGAGGTTTATATTTGAAACGTCTCACGATCAGGCAATATATAGCCTCGGGCGCTTCGCAACTTGGCGAAATATCTTGCTCGATGACGTGCTAAAGGACATCAACGTGATTAAGAAGCTCATGAACGGCACATCTTACGAGCGGAAACTTGCTCAATAATTTATTTTAACAATTATGTAAGAAATATGTTGCTTTATGGAAACCATTGGAGGATAATGATTTCTGCAGCAACGAAACTCTTACAACTTAGAATGAAAGGAATTATCATGGTTAAGCTAGAAAAGGTTAATCCAAAGCCATTAATCGTAATTACTATTGATTACGACACTGCTCTTTGCCTTGGTGTTTTAATTAACAGAAATATCACAGAAGAATCTAAAATAACAGGAAGTCAAACTGACAATCCTGTCGTTACCGATTTAGGCAAATTAGCAGACGAACTTACATCATTATTGGCAGGAGATTAAAATGAACACGAATTTACCAGAAATTAAAGTTATGAGCACCAAGGATTTGGTGAAAGAATACAACGAACGCACTGGCAAGACCGTGAAGAAATTCTCGACCCGTGCGGTTGGTGAGCGCATGGTGGCGGAGGCTCGCGTTAAGTCTGGCCTAATCGATAAGGTAAGCCCATCGATCCCGGAAATTAAGCCCGGCACCCCGATTGAAGCGCCGTTGCCCAAGAAGCTTTCCAACCGATCCGACGCAATCGCCCGTACTTGGACGGTGAAGGCTGTTGCCGATAAACGCGCCAAGCGTGATGGTGTAACGGTTGATAGCCACTTCTATAAATCCGTATTGGCAGCATTTAAATTCCTTGGACTCCCGCAAGAAAAGCATATCAAGTTCCGCATGGAATTGAAAGCGACAGGCGAAGCAGTTTGGAAAGATGAAAAGAATCCGAATGGATTAAAGTTCAAGATCGTCAAACAACAAGATTTACCAGTATAATATCGAGCGAGCCGGGACGCGATTCCCGGCGCTATAACTTAGAATGAAAGGAAGTGTCATGAGGCATCAAGATATTAATGGCCACATACTTGGAACGGGCTCGTCAATACAGGTCGATTCCGTAACTTTAAAATTAAGTCGCGAAGACGCTTACGCGCTTTGCAATCTTCTTGGCGATTCAGACTTGGATAAAAATGTTCACGGCTATTTGGAATTAGACCAGATTGAAGCATTGAAGAGAATAGGCCGCGATCTAGGAATTTTCGTTGACCATTCAACCCGTCATAATTTGGGCGTTTTTAAGATTTCAGTGACGCCAGTCGAGAAGGATCAATCATGAAAGTCACACTCATAAACCATACGCAAAATGCTGCCGAGTTGCTGCTATTTACGAAGAGCACAAGGCTTCAATTGAACTCGGTTTTAATGAATTCAATTGAAGAAATGCCTGAATGCGATAAAATGTCCGAACTCGAATACATGGCCAATACGATCCCTTCCTCGTGGGAGTTCGTCGATTACACGTTCCTCATCGAAGGAGTCAGCCGTGCTTATACGCACCAACAGGTAAGAACGCGAGCCGCGAGCTACGCCCAGCAGACCATGCGTGTGTTAGACATGGGCGAGTTTGATTATGTTTATAGCGACGCGATCTTGGCTGATGTTGAGGCCAAGCGTTGCGTTGATAGTTGTTTGAAAGGAATTAAGAGCCATTATCGTGAGTTGATTCTTCGTGGAATCGCACCAGAAGACGCCAGAGGCATCCTGCCGACCAACATAGCCACCAATATCGTCTGCAAGTTTAACCTGCGCACGCTATCCGAATTGGCGAAGTCCCGCACCGGAGGCCGCACGCAAGGCGAATATCAGAAAGTGATTAACGCCTGCATCGATGCCGCGCTAGCCGTCCATCCTTGGGCAGAGAAGTTTCTGTTTACTCAATCTCGTGATTACTTTCAGGAGATTGAAGAATTCGCCTTGCGCAAATTCCCAGACTTAAAAGAGCGTGGTGAGTTGCTGAAGATCGTAGATAAAATGCGGAAGGAATCGAAATGATACGCAAAGACGGAAGATTCACGATCTATATGATCGAAACTCGCTCGCCGAATTATAGAAGTGGCGAATGGTTTAAGGCGTCGATGGATCATTATTACAGGAGTAAATACGAGAACGGCTGCATGTTAGCTTCTGCGCCTTGCTGGCAGGAAACGAACGTGACGGGAACGTATGATAAACTCCGCGCGATCGACCTGTGCGCCAAGATTCAAGCTGATCATCCGAAAGAAGATTTCCGTGTTGTTGAAGTAAAAATCGAAATGCTTACAACAAGCGTTTGTGAGTTTCCGGGAAAGGCATGAACATCCCCTCAACAGGCAGCAACCCAGCGAAGACGAAGTTCTTCCGGGAAGTGGCGACGGCCTTCGAATTCCTCGCGGTCTTCTATACGCTCTCGGAGGAAGACCAACAGGCAATAATGGAACACATCACTCAACTACAGGCAAAGGTATTGAAATGAACATAAAACCAATTGCAATTATTTCAGATTTATCCCTCGGTAAATGCGCCGAAGTTATGCAAGACATGACAAAAGGATACACGCTTGACACCAATCTTTATGCTCTTAATTCTTTAGAATTATGGACATATCAAAGAAAATCAGAAGCAGGTTGGGTAGACGTTGATCCTGAATTCATCGAACATTACCGTCTAAAAGGGCAAAAAATACGCCCTGTTTATTTAATAAATGAGGAGCAGTCATGATACACTTATTTATTTCTTTTTGCTGGGGGATGTCTTTCGGAATAGGTTTGGCATATTTATCAAGAAAGAATAATGTGATTGGGCTTATATGGATTGCCATCGGCATTCTTTTCTTACTCCAAGGGTATGCATGAACATAATAATCCTAGACATTGATAATTGCGTCAGCGGAGACGGCGATCGTATCAGGTTCATCCGCAAGGGCGAAGCCGATCCAGATAAAAAGTATCACGATTATCACAGCCTTGCCTTAATGGATAAGCCCGGTAATGCGCAGTTATTCCGGCGTCATCTTTGGAGCGAGGAATTACGATCGAAATCGCCGATAATCGTATTCAGCACGGCGCGGCCAGAAGCTTGGAGGACGATGACGAAGGCTTGGCTTGGCATGCATAAGATCGAATACAACAGGCTATATATGCGCCCGGAAGGGATGCATGAATCAGCGGTTTACGTTAAGAGGCATTTGCTTAAACAAATCCTCACGGACTTTCGGGTAAGCACCAAAAACATAGTTGGTGCTTATGACGATAGGCAGGACATCATAGCGATGTACAAGGAAGCAGGCATTAAGAACGCGCAAGTTAAATTTATCCACACTAACCACATTGAACAATAAGGAGTTATACCATGATCATTAATCCATATGCTCGTCAAACTTTAAGTCCAGAAGCTTCAAAGCAATGGCATGAAAATCGCGCTTTCGAGAAGCAACAGAATCGTTGCACGGATTTTAGTCAGAAGCGCAACAGCCCTCGTGAATGCGCTCGCCGTGTTCGTCAGATGGCGCGTGATGCTGGGAGGACGGTATGAAAGAAGCGATAAAACACGTAGCAGAATTTAGAGTTGGCCCGCCTTTAAATTTAAGGGCTGACACTTATGTTACCATTTACGATAAAGGAGGTGCGCAAGCGTCTGGCGTTGCTAGCAGGTTCAATTGGAGCGCAACTGGCGATCTTAACGAGATAGTTGCGTATATCATTGGAACACAAGATAAAGCAGCGAACCCCACGCAAGCAAAAGTGACAGCAGCCACGATCCTCGCTGAGATGGGGCAGACCTATGCGGAACGGAATAAAGTCTATGGCAGCAACTATAAGATGGTTGGGCCGATAATGAAAATTCTATTCCCTGATGGCGTGCCAGAGCACTTACCATTTACAGACCAGTTCCATCTTTTCGAGCTAATCCTCGTTAAGCTTTCCCGGTTCGCAATCAGCGGCCTAACCCATGTTGATTCGATTCATGATTCTGCCGTTTATGGCTCCATGATCGAAGCAATTTTACACAACGAAGAAGAAAGGAAGCAGCATGAGTAATATTATTGTAACAGGCGGAAGTAGCGGCCTTGGAAAGGAAATTGTTGAAGTTCTTCGTCAGGACGGTCATCGCGTATTTAATTATGATGTTAGCAACGGAGATCATGTTTGCTATCCAAATTTAAGAGATGCTGGGTATTACCTTTTTGGTGATGTTGATGTCCTAATCAACTGCGCCGGAATCAACAAGATCGACTATCTTGAAGACGTCATGGAACAGGATTGGGATCAGGTCATGGAAATAAACGCTAAAGGCATATTCAAAATGTCTCAAGCGCTTCTTCCTCAGCTGATCGAATCCCAAGGCACCATCCTCAATATCGTCAGCAACGCCGCGCACATGCCGATGACGAGCAGTCTCGCGTATAACGCCTCCAAGGGCGCGGCGCATATCATGACCTTGCAACTGGCGCGTGAATTGACGAAGCGCCATGGCATCACGGTCTTTGGGGTCGCCCCGAACAAGCTTAAAGGCACCAAGATGTCTGAGAGCATAGACCAGCAGGTGGTGCGCACGCGTGGCTGGGATTTAGAGACTGCGCAGAAGTATCAACTGGCAGGATTATTGGCCGGAGAGGAGACCGATCCGAAAGAGGTTGCCGGATTGATCGCTTATCTACTACAATCGAAACAACGGCATAAATATCTCACTGGCACGATTTTGCCATATGGGCTTTAGTCGTTTTACATAACTTAGAATGAAAGGCATAAATGGCAATTCTTTATCTACTTGAATTTAGTTCTGGCAGACTATATGTTGGCTTAACGAGAGGAAAACTCTCGAAGCGGATTGCAGGCCATAAAAAGGACGCATTCAAAAGGATGAGGGATTTGCCAATTTATAATGCTTGGAGAAAATATGGCGATCCAAAAATCTCAATAATTCAAGAAGGCTCAATTGAGGAAATTGCTCAAGCTGAAATTAACGCAATCATTGATTTAAATTGCAGAGTTCCTAATGGCTATAACATTGCCTTTGGAGGTTCCATATCTCCTATGAAAACACCAGAATGCCGGGCAAAACTTTCTATTAACAATCCAATGAAGAGAAAGGAAATTCGAGAAGCAAGGTCTGGAGAAGGCCATCACTCCAAATTGCCTGAACAAAGAAAAAGAGCAAGCGAGCAGCAAAAGAAAAGCAATAATATGAAATCTGATTCCGCCAAGCTTAAATCTTCTATAAGCCATAAAGGCAATAAACATTCTGAAGAAACGAAATTAAAAATGAGTTTGGCTGCAAAAGGAAGGCCGATTAAATTTGAGTTAAGTCCTGAGAATTTAGCAAAGCGTGGCGCGGCTATACGCGCAGGCCATGCCAGACGGCGTGAAGCTTTAACTTTAAAGAAAGGTATTGAAAATGAATGAAGAATTAAAACCATTAGTGTTCCGCATAGAGCAATTGGCTATTGCTCCTCTGTCCTCAGACCGGGCAATTCATCTCCTGCAGGAGATCGGCATCGATCCCCGCTCGTGGGTGCTGGATACAGTCATCGCTGAAGGCTCTGTGTTCGGCATTAAGGATCAAACGAATGTGGCCAATCTCAGCTTCAACTATGAGATGCTAACGCAGGCGAAGGAGTTCGAGATTCTGCAATACACGCAAGGCGCCAACTGGATGGGCACCCGTGGGCCAAGCGCCAGCCACATCGGAATGCACGTATCGGCTGAAGAACTTATCAGATGGCGTGCTAAGTTCGCCGAGCTAGGCATCGACGTTGCGCAGGAAGTCAACACGCTCAGCCACTCCAACCCTGTTATCGCAGGCAAGCGCTCTTACAATTATGTCATATTCGATACACGTGACATCCTCGGCATCGACCTTAAGTTCATCGTCCGTAAGAACTTAACTGACGAAGTCATCACCACTCCTAACGATTGAAAGGAACTATCATGAGGCTATCGAATGCAATAAGAGAAGATTTTGTTGAAAGTGTAATGTCTGGAATCCCTGTCCTTCATAAATATAGCAAAAGCGAAGCAGTGCGGGAAATTGTTTCCGCTATGGAAGAGCAATTGCCAGACGACATTAAGAAGTTTGCCAAATGCCATCCTAATTTAATCAAGAGAGAAAGAAATTGGAGCCTTAAAGAACTTAAATATGATTGGATTTCTGAAGGTAAATATGCTCGCTCTGATTATCCATACGCATATACCATAGATCATGAATCAGTCGAGAGAATCGACACGACAAAATGGGTTGATTTGAAAAAGGCAGCAGACAAGGAAAAAGAAGAAAGAAAAGAGCTTGAAGAGCGTTTAAAGCAGATAACCAATTCATGCAATAGCCTGAAACAACTGAAAGAAGCCTTGCCTGAGTTCGAAAGTTATATGCCAGAAGAAGCAGAGACCGTCCGCAACCTTCCCGTTGCCGCTGGCTCAATCGTGACCGATCTATTGGCTGCAGGATTGAAGATTCCGAAAGGCGATAAAAATGCCAAAGTTTAGCAGAACATTCGCAGTCAACAACGACGAAGACGAAGTTGTCTTCACGATCGGCAAGCAATACCCTTCAGACCAGACAAGCGTTTTGCAAGCTGAAACCTTAATAGACGGATTACGTTATTCACACGTGCACGAATGCAGCCCCGGTCAAGCCCTCTTCGCGCTGGAGAAGATTCAGCAGGAAGACGCTGAGGGATTTTATAAAGCCAAGCTTGACTTAAAGGAAACGCTACAATGAGCAAAGACCTAATTCTGGACACGGAAACAACAGGCCTGTTGAAGCCGAATGTCGTCGATCTTGATAAGCAGCCGAAGATAATTGAGCTTGGCATTATTGTCGTCGAAGACGGAAAGATCACAGGCCGTCATAACTGGCTAATCAACCCGGACGAAGAGATAACGCCGGAAATTACTAAGATCACAGGCATTAAAAATGAAGACTTAATTGGAAAGCCCCTATTCCGTGAGATACTTGCTCAGGTTGAGCAAGTCTTTTCAGGGGCAGATCGCATGATCTGCCATAACGCTCCGTTCGATCAGGGCATGTTGGAAGTGGAATTGAAGCGGTGCGGAAGAACGGGCTTCCCAATGCCGCCAGAAGTGATCTGCACGGTGCAGGAGTATAAGCACTTATTCGGCGGTAAATGGCCGAAGATGACGTTGCTGTATGAAAAAATTGTCGGCAAGCCGTTGGAGCAAACGCACCGCGCCAGCGACGACTGCGAGGCTCTCTGCGAGATTCTTACGACTGATGGATTCTTTGAGTTGAAGATATGATCCACCTCCGTCTCAGAACAGAGTATTCGTTCGGCGAAACGTTTGCCCCAATTCCACGGATCGTAAAACGTCTTAAGGAATTGGGCGTGACGCACGCGGCCATCACGGATCAATCCACCTTTGGCCACGTTAAATTCTTCGAGGCGTGCAAGAAAGAAGGCATCCATCCAATCCTCGGCGTGGAAATCAATGTTTCCGACGATGACGCCGTCCACAATATGGCCATATTAGCCAAAAATCAGGACGGACTCAAAGAACTATACAGGCTTACTTCGAAAGCGCATCAGCAACCACTAGCCACAAGAC
>Ga0247812_10000250_pt1 | contig 48865 bp, 36 predicted proteins | sample UWRJL149409B1_FD_178011 | JGI IMG/M metagenome (GOLD analysis project Ga0247812, IMG submission 178011) | Plant litter microbial communities from Arlington Agricultural Research Station in Wisconsin, United States - UWRJ-L149-409B-1 | ecosystem: Environmental > Terrestrial > Plant litter >...
AGTAGGGTCGACATCTAAAAATTCATCTGCGCATCCTGAAAAGAGTAATCCGGATAGCACAAATATTGATATATATATTTTTTTCATGATATTAAAATTTAAAATTAGCACCTATTATAAATGATCTCAATGATGGATAAGCATCTAATTCAACACCCTGAGTCCCTTCTACCAATTTACCATCGCTTGTAATATCCGGTGAAAAGCCAGAGAATTTTTGAGAAATAAACGGATTGATCGCATTTATATAAATTCGGCAAAAGCTAAAAAACTGATCATTTTTTAATGGGAGCTTGTATCCTAAAGTAATGTTATTGATTCTAAAGAAATCTGCTGATTCTAAGAAAAATGTTGAAGCATAAGGTGTTATATTGGAAGGTGCTGGATTGGACGCTGTGGTATTAGTTGGTGTCCAGAAATCATTAGCTACAGAGGCTTCAATGTTTTCACCTCCGAAACGTTGTGCTTTCTTACCATTGTACACTTTTGCTCCTCCTGTTCCGTAACCATCAACAGAAAAATCAATGTTTTTATAATTTAACCCGAGAGTAACTCCATAAGTAGAAGTTGGTAAAAGTGAACCAACATACTTTTTATCGGTTCTCTCGTTTAAAGCTGTCTGAACTACTTTATCGCCAGCAGCTGTGTAATACAGCATATTACCATTGGCTTGGTCGATTCCCGCGAATTCATACATGTAAAAACTACCCAAAGGCTGTCCTACTGAGGTATTATCAAGTATTTTTGTATTTTGTCCATTTCCTAAACTTCCACCGATAATTGGTGATATCTGCACATTTTTAAGGCTTGACAGTTCATTTTTATTATGAGAAAAGTTTCCTCCAGCCCAATAACTTAAATTATCGTTTATTTTATCATCCCAACGTAATGCGATTTCATACCCTTTATTGGATACTTCACCAACATGAGCCGGTGTTGCAAGTGTAATTCCTGATGTTCCGTAAGGTCTTACATTCAAAATTGTATTGGTTGTTTTCTTGTCGTACAAATCAAATGAACCTTTCAATTTATTGCTGAATAACTCAAAATCAAAACCTCCGGAAAGTTCTTCTACGATTTCCCATGATAAATTAGGATCAACCTGAGAATTAATTGTTGTACCTGAACCAAGTCCCGGCACATCTACACCTGAAGTAAAAGTCTGAGTATTCAATGGTACATTTTGGTTTCCTAACCTACCCCATGAACCTCTGATTTTTAATAAATCAAGTTCTTCTATATTACTCAAAAAGCTTTCTTTTGATACAATCCAGCCTAAACCAACCGATGGAAATGTTCCCCAGCGTTTGTCTTCAGCAAATTGTGATGATCCGTCGCGTCTAACAGTACCGGTAATCAAATACCTATCCATCAATTTGTACTGAAAACGTGCAAAATACGATGCCAGCCTTCTTTGATTAAAAGCTTCATCCTTGTATCCTGTAACTGTACTGGCAACATTAATGTCTTTTAAAGACCAATAGTCAGCATTTGGATTTACATTTTTTCTGTCAATTGTTAATTTCTCTCTGGTACCTTGTACATTCGATTCAATACCGGCAGTAACTTCAACATCATGAATTTCTGCAAAAACTTTGTTATAAGTAAAGTAATTGGACAAATTCCAATTAAAATATTGATCCCTGCCTCTGGTTAAAGTATTGGTATTTAAACTTTTGGTATCGTAATCCGGCTCTACACGAGTAGGATCTGCAGCAAGCCATAATGCTAAATTATCAACATAGTTATACTGTTTGTAAGTATAAAATTCTCCATTAAATTGAGATGTGAATTTTAATGATTTTACAATTTCATAATCTAATTTTAAACCTCCCTGTAAAATGACGCTATTTTGCTGCTCATTGGTATAATCTAGCTGAGATACGGCGTTACCAACGTTGTTAAAAGATGCTCCGGTTTGGGCTACAACTCCATTCGAAACAAATGGCACACCATATTTCCCATTTTCATAACGCACAGGAACTAATGGAGACTGTCTATAAGCATTAGTAAAAGCACTTAAAGGAACTGGTTTGCTTTTTATTGTACTCACACTAAAATTTTGAGTAATGCTAAGTTTATCTGAAATCTTAAATTCATTATTACTTCTAATAGTGGTTCGCCCATAATCAGATCCATTTAAGATTCCTTTTTCTTCATAATTACCGGCACTAAAAAAATATTTTACATTTTCTGAAGATCCTGAGATAGAGATATTGTTCTGGGTATACGATCCGGTTCTGGTAATTTCATCAAACCAATTGGTGTCATAAGGCTGATTCGCAGAAAACCTTCCTTGTGGAAAATCGTTACTATAAGCAGCATTGCTATAACGAACAAATTCGTCGCTATTGGCCATTTTAACTTTTTTCAATGGTGTTCTGAAACCTGCAAAACTTTCAACATCTACAGTAAGCTTACCTTTTCCGGATTTTGTTGTAATCATAATTACACCATTTGCTCCTCTTGTTCCATAAATAGCTAAGGAAGAAGCATCTTTGAGAATTTCATAAGATGTAATATCATTGGTATTAATATTATTGATATTGTCAGTTGGCATACCATCTACAACATATAAAGGATTTCTTCCTCCTAATGCAGTACCGGCTCCCCTGATAATAACAGAAGGCGTACTACCAGGTGCATCAGAAGTTGAGACTTGTACACCCGCAGCTTTACCTTGTATAGCCTGCGATGCATTGATTACTTTCATCTTTGTTATTTCCTCAGATTTGATAGAGGTCACAGCAGAAGTATTATCAATTTTTTTTCTGGTTCCGTATCCAATTACTACTACTTCTTTTAAAGAAGTATCTTCGGATTCTTTTAATGTTATTGCCATTGGAGTTGCTGTTGCAGGTAATGACACCGCCTCAAAACCAAGCATTGAGATTTTAATGACTTCACCTTCTTTGGCATTTATGGTAAAATTTCCATCAAAATCAGTTTCAGCAGATGTTTTTGATTCCGCAGCTGCAACTATTGCACCCGGAACTCCCATTCCGCTATTATCTACTACTTTTCCTGTAATTGTCTGACCCGACATATATGCTGGCAGAAGCAGTAAGGCTAAAAAGCTAAAAATAAAATTTTTCATACAGTTTCTAATCGTTTAAGTTAGTAGAGCCAAATTAAACAATTACAACGTTGTAGTACATCAAAGTGCAATACTACATAGCTACATCATAAGGCAAAAAAAAGAATTTAAATTATTAATAATCAATTAGTTAATACTAAAATAATTATACTTAACATTCTGTTATGATGTAGTAATGATGTATTTGAATTCGATAAAAAATATATACTAAAAATAAAATATCGATAATGTTTAGATATACAAATTATAGATTCAGTAAAAATCTGGAAAGATTTTCCTCCTGAGAAAGATTTAGTTTTTTTCTTAATCGATAACGATGCAGTTCAACACCTCTAAATGATATATTCATCATGGGTGCAATTTCTTTGGAAGAAAGATTCATCTTGAGATAAATACAAAGTTTTATGTCTTTTTGGGTAAGGTTAGGAAACTTTTTAGAAAGATTTATGATGAACTCATTATGAATCTGATTGAGATTGGATTCGAAAATTTCCCATTCATGTTTATTGACTTCATTAATTTTTATCGCTTTTTTGATTTCGCTTTTGAGTTTATTAAAATCTTTTTCTGAATCCAGAATACTCTGAATATTCTCAATCATTTCACTTTGTTTGGCAATAGATAATGATTTGCCGGCAACCTCTGATGATTTGGTCTGCAGTTCCAATTCCAGGATGTGTTTTTCATACTCCTGAATATTCAGTTCGTTTTCTGCTTTCAGCTCCATTTCAAGAATAGCCCTTTGATGTTTTTGTTCTTCGGCTTGTAAATTTAATTTTTGAATGTAGCGTAACTTATTCCATTTATAATAAAAGAATAAAATTGCACCTATCAATAACAGATATAATACTATCATCCAAGTCGAAAAATACCAGGGCTGTGCAACAGTGAAACTGAAGTCTGAAACTCTGTCATAACGTGCTCCATCATATTTGTAAATCGTAACTGAATGATCGCCACTGCTCAGATTGTTTAATAAAATTAATCCTTCTGAAATTGGAATGAAATTTTGTTTTTTATTAAGCTGGTAAAATAAATGAGGTTTATTGGCACCATAAATCCCGGATATGATGTTAATTTTTAACTCGGTATTGAATTTAATTTTACAATCCTCCGGAACCAAATTCCCGTTATTAAATGCTTCAATCTTAATTACCTTTTTCTGTTTGTTTTCATATTTTAATTCAATTGAAATAAATCCGTCATCCAGATTTAATAAATACTGATTTTTATTTTTGAAGATTTTAAGATTATCGTTAATGAGTTTTCCTTTATAATATTTCTCCTGAATAATATTCCAGACAAATTTATTTCCAACTGCATAAATATGATGTAAAATTCCGTCCTGAAGCACCATAAAATGGTCATCATCAATTGCAACTATATCAGAAATACGTTTAAAATTAGCATTAAAAACATTATTTGCTTCCAATTTGTTTGTAATGGAATTATAAGTATACCACGAATTATTGATCAAAAAAAGAATTTCTTTTCTGAATTCGAAAATCTTAACCCCAAAATCATTTTCTATTTTGCTTTGCTGAGTAATATTCTCAACTTTTTGGGTTTCATAGTTATCGTTATAGAGAACACGATACAAACCCCGGTAATTATCCGCAGCAAAAATTTCATTTTTTTTATTTTGAGCTACATATTTTATGGGTTTTGATATCTTCTTAATTATCTTATATTCATTCAGTTTTGAAATGTCATCATAAACTAAAATTCCGCTGTAAGTTGATTGAAAACACGTATTATTAATGCTGCTTTTTGATAAATTCCATCCACCGCTTACGTTGTTGATTTTGTAAAAAGAGCCTTTGTCATAACAGAATGTCCCATCATTATGACCAATAATATATTTATCCTCAATTTTAGCAATATTCCATGCCTGCCCCTGAGTATTGGGAATCATTGTAAATTGGCCAGATTCATATTCGAAAACACCATGATTAGAAGCAATAAGATATCCTTTTGGAATGGTGGCAACCGAATAAACAGAGCCTAAAATCCCGGAATTATCGTAAAAAATGGAGATCGGTGAATTTACTTCAACATGAGCAATACCATTGTCTAACCCCAGCCATAAATCATTTTCCTTATCAAAACCGATACTCAAAATTGAGTTATTCATGAGAACATTATCGCGGTCGATATTTTTGTAGGTGTTGGTATTGAGGTCTAAAATATAAATTCCTCTGTTACCTGTTCCAATAATAAGTTTATTGTTTTTTGTAAACTTTGCCACATTGATAGTAGCTGTTTTCAGTATTTCATTTAATGGATTTTTCCAGGCTGTCAGATTGTTGTTATTTTCAATAAAAATTCCTTTTTTCTGAGTAAAAACATACACTCTACCTTCATGTTTTTCAATTGCGTGAACTACGGTGTTTTTTAAAACATTCCACCCTTTTGGGTTTGAAATTCTGGATCCGTTCATCTTGAAAATCCCTTTTTCTACAGAAGCAACATACAGATTCTTATCTACAACGAAGCAATATGAAATTAAAAAAGGAAATCTGATTTTTTGGATTTTTTTACCATTGTAGATAAAAACATCATTAAAGGACTGAAAGTAAATTGAACCGTTAAACTTGAAAATTTTCCAGATTTCTTCATTATCCTTTTCATCAAATAAGCGCAGGTTTTTGGTAATAGAAACATAATGCATCTTCCCTTCCTTTCTGTACCAGTAACCAAATTCCTTATAAGATCCGGAGTAAATTTTATCTCCATCAATCATAATAGAACGGATGATGGTTTTATTAGGAAGTGTATATTTTTCCCAGACTACACCATCATATCGTAATAAATAATGGTTGTTGGCGAAATACATCGCATTGTCATTTCCCTGAGCAACATTCCAAATTTGATTATCACCCTGATAGTCGGATTTACTATAGTTTTCAACGAATGGAAGTAATTCCTGAGCCTGAATTTGAGAAGCGATAAAAAAGAAGAAAAGTAATTTTAGAAGTATCGATTTCAAAATATTCGGATTTATATTCAAAGATACTGACAAAAATTTAATTTATATAAAGTAAAAAGCTTCCCTATTGAGAAGCTTTTGAGTTAAAAAACATATTTTAAATTAATTTTCTAATAATTGATAAACCTGATTAGCAATTTCATATTCTTCATCTGTAGGAACTACTAAAACCTTTGCTTTGGAATTGGTTTTATTGATTTCCCTGATTTCCTTGGAACGGATTTGATTTTTTTCATCATCAATTTCAATTCCGAAATAATCCATATCCGTACAAATTAATTTTCGCATATAGGATGAATTTTCTCCAATACCTGCGGTAAAAATAATGGCATCCAATCCATTTAAAGCTGCCGTGTAGGAACCAATTGTTTTTCTGATTCTGTAAGCATTCATTAATAAAGCCAATTGACAATCTTTATTCCCTTTTTCCGCTTCGGATTCGATATCGCGTAAATCACTGTATCCAGTTAGCCCAAGCATTCCGCTTTGTTTTAGCAAAATTGAATTTACTTCATCGGCTGTGTATCCAAGATTTTTTATCAGATAAAAGATTACCGACTGATCAATATCGCCTGCCCTCGTTCCCATTATCAAACCATTTGCCGGAGAAAAGCCCATTGTCGTATCAATGCTTTTTCCCTCTTTTATGGCAGCCATACTGCAACCATTGCCTAAATGAATCGTAATTATTTTCGAATTCCTTTCTAAAAAGTCAATTGCTTTTTCAGAAACATATTTGTGACTTGTTCCGTGGAAACCATAAACGCGAACTTTATTTTCTGTCAAAAGATAATTCGGAATCGCATATTTATAAGCCTCAACCGGAATGGTCTGATGAAAAGCCGTATCAAAAACAGCTACTTGTTTTGCCTCAGAAAAGATTTCTTCGGCAACATTTATTCCCACCAAATGCGCCGGATTGTGCAGGGGAGCCAATTCCGATAGTTCTTTTATTTTATCTTTTACCTCATTAGTTATGATTGTTGTATCAGAAAAATAACTTCCTCCATGAACCACACGATGACCTACAGCAGTAATTTCTGAAGTCGATTTAATTACTCCTTTTTCTGCATCCAAAAGCATTTCAGCTACTTTTTGCAAACCAACTTTATGAGTTGGAATCGATATTATTTCTTCTATTGCATTTTCAGCTGTTTTAAAAGTTATGTTTGAAGTTTCAAGTCCAATTCTGTCAATCATGCCCGAACAAATTACTTTGTTTTCCGGCATAATCATTAATTGGTATTTAATTGAAGAACTTCCTGAGTTTATGATTAATATTTTCATTGTTTATTTATTTTCAAAGAGATGTGATAATTTTTATGGCCAGACTAATTATTTAATTTAAGTTTCATCATTATATCTGTCTGTTCATCGTCTCCTAACTTAAAAACGTGTTTGTCAAACTCCACGAAACCATTTTTCTTGTAAAAACTCAATGCCCTCAAATTTTCTTCCCATACGCCTAACCAAATATATTCTGCCTCTTTCTGTCTAGCTATTTCAATTGCTTTATCATATAATAGTTGTCCAATACTTTTCCCATGAAATTCTTTTAAAACATAGATACGTTCAATTTCAAGGGCATTGCTGTCCTTCAATTCAGTTTGTGAATCTCCAAAATTGACTTTTAAGTAACCTATTATTTCATTATCAGCGGACGCAAAATGAAACTCAGAATTTTCATCCGTAAGTTCAGTAGTAAGTTTTTCATTAGAAAATCCTTCTTCCAAATATTTATCCATATTCTCCTCGGAATTTGATTCTGAAAATGTTTCGCGGAAAGTTTGTTTACCAATTTTTTTTAATTGTTCAAGCTGGTTTTGCTTTACTCTAATTATTTCAATATCTACCATTTTTTAATATACTTATTTACATTGATCAACGCTTCCAAATTTAATTACAATCCTTGCGCCTGAATGGCCGTAATAACAACAGTATTGATAATATCATCAACCGTACAGCCACGGCTTAAATCGTTTACGGGCTTGTTTAAACCTTGTAACATTGGTCCGATGGCTAATGCTCCCGTTTCTCTCTGAACTGCTTTATAGGTATTATTTCCTGTGTTCAAATCGGGAAAAATAAGTACACTTGCCTGCCCCGCTACTTCAGAATCCGGCATTTTGCTTTTTCCCACTGCTCTGTCAACCGCTGCATCATACTGAATAGGGCCTTCGATTTTTAAATCCGGGCGTTTTATTTTTACGATTTCTGTCGCTGCTCTTACTTTTTCTACCTCATCCCCTTTTCCGGATGAACCTGAAGAATAAGAAAGCATCGCAATTTTTGGCTCTATTCCGAAAGCCGAACTTGAGTCTGCTGATGAAATAGCGATTTCTGCCAATTGTTCTGCGGTTGGATTTGGATTGATAGCGCAATCTCCAAAAACAGAAACACGATCTTCTAAACACATAAAAAATACGGAGGAAACTACAGATGAATTGGGTTTGGTTTTAATGAATTGCAATGCCGGCAAAATCGTGTGCTGAGTCGTGTGTGCGGCTCCGGAGACCATTCCGTCTGCGTGGCCTTTATACACCATCATCGTTCCAAAATACGAAACATCTTCCATTAAATCCCTTGCCGTAGTAATACTAATATTTTTGGCTTTTCGAAGTTCATAATAGGTATTGGCATAATCTTCATAAAACTCAGATTCAATTGGATTGATGATGTTTACTTTAGAAAAATCAAACGAAATTCCAAGTTCTGCAACTTTATTTTCAATTTGTTTTTTATCTCCAATGATTGAAATATCAACCACATCCATATCTAATAATCTTGAAGCAGCTGTAATGATTCGATCATCATTTCCTTCAGGTAAAACAATATGTTTGCGATGCTGTTTGGCTCTTTTAACCATATTGTACTGGAACATTTTCGGCGTCATTCCTTCAGGTACAAAAGTGATTAATCTTTCGGATAAAGCATCATTATCAACATATTTTTCGAATGTTGTAATTGAGGTTTCAATTTTATGGGTATTGTTAGCGTAGATTTCAGAGCGAATTGCACCAATTTTATTGGTAATATGATACGTTCCTCCATCAACAGCAATAATGGGAACAATGGCAGAAAGTCCTTCAATCAGTTTTAAAATACTTTCTTCCGGAAGAATATTTCCTGTCAGGATAATTCCTGAAATAGTGGGATAATTTGCCGATTCATTGGCCTGTAAAGCACCTAAAATAATATCAGATCGATCGCCGGGCGTTATCACCAAAGCATTATCATGCAGGTGGACCAGATAATTATGCAATTGCATCGCACCAACGCTAAAATGCCCGATCTCGTTGTTGAGATAATTTTCTCCAAACAAAACTTTAGCATCGAGTTCATTGACAATTTCCTGCATCGTAGGGTTGTTCAGACTCGAAATTAGCGGAATTGTATTAATTAAAACATTCTCCGGTAAACTTTTTTGAAGACTTTTAGTAACCAGTTCTATATTTTCAGGCTGGACTTTATTCGCAAAAACGGATAATACCTCAACTTCTTTTACTTTGAAAGAATCGTAAACCAAATACAGACTATCAACCAGTTCATCCAGTGTTTTTCCTATTCCGGAACCAATAATTATGGTTGGAATTCCGAGGTTTTTGGCAATCAAAACATTCAAATCCAATTCGATTGAAGTTCCTTCGCCAGTGAAACTAGTTCCTTCCACAAGGACAAAATCAAAACGTTCTTCGAGTTTTTTATATTTTTCGATAATCAGATCCAACACCTCTCCTATCTTCCCTTTATTTTTCTTTTTGATGAGTTTGCTTTTGGTAATGGCATAAGCCTCTTCAAATTGAATATCAAGGTTAAAATGGGACAAAACAGTTTCAATATGATTGTCCTGTTCACCATCGACAAAATCTTCAACAATAGGCCTGAAATAACCCACCTTCGCTGTTTTACCAATCAAAATGCTCATCAAACCCAGTGTAATAATGGATTTTCCGCTATTCTGATCGCTTGTGGCAATATATATCGCTTTACTCATAATTTATATTTTAATCTAAAATGTATTTGAAATTATAATTTTTAAGTTGAACAACATTAAAACCAACGTCGTTTTTTGAAATAGATAATCAAAGCTATCACCAGCAAAAACATACTTCCCATCACGATAAAATAACCGTTTCTAGAGCGAAGTTCGGGCATATAGTCAAAGTTCATTCCGTAAACACCTACTATAAAAGTCAAGGGAATAAATATGGCAGATATGATGGTCAGCGTTTTCATAATCTCATTCATTTTTCGGCTTTGTTCCGAGAAATAAAAGTTGGACGCACTTTCCAAAGAGCTCATATCCGAATCGATTTGCTCTAAAAGTTCCAGACTTTTTTGATGCAGCCTAATGAAGAAATTAAACGTTTCTTTCTGAATCAGGATATTGGTTTCATCTTCCTTAATCGTCTTTAAGTAATACAAAGAATCCCGAAGCGGAATAATAGACCTTTTTAAAAAATTAAAGTTATCACGGTGATTTTCAATTTTTTCCAAAATAACCGGATCTGCTCCTTTTTTGGTTAAATCAATTAGTTCTTCGATACTATTTTCTTCATCTTCTATGGTAATATAAAAATTTTCCATTACTGCATCCAGTAATAAATAAAGCAGATAATCTACTTTTTTGGTTCTTACAATTCCTGCATGAGTGCGAATGCGTTCCCGTATATGTGTGAAGAAATCGCTTCGTTTTTCCTGAAAAGAAATCAATATTCCGTCTTTCAAAATAAAACTCAGTTGTTCTACTTTAAGACCATCAGAATATTCAGAAGGTAAAAGTGATTTGATATTGAAAAACAAAATATCCTGCTGTTCTTCCAGTTTGGTTCTTTTGGTAGTATTTAAAATATCGGCCAGTAAAAAATCATCTAATTTAAAATGGGAGCCAATCGTTTTTATTAAATCAATATCGGTTAATCCGTGAATATTGAGCCAGTTGTTTTTTGAATAATCGATACAAGTATTTAAAGATTCAACTGTAAACTTTTCATATTCAACAACATCATCATTATCATATACAAAAAGCTGCATTTCTGATTCATGTTCTTTCTGTAATCCGGTATATTCCAATGTGACGTGCTGTAGCTTACGGCCTTTCTTGTATTTTATCTTTCTCATCCAAAAATGATTTATATAGTAATATTACGAAAAAGAATCCGAAAAGGAAATGACAATTGTCATTTTATCAATAAGTATAAGTTAGGAAAACTGATAAAAAATGTACCGCATTACACGTCTGTAATAACTACTTTTAAAAAATTATCATAAAAAAAACCGGATCATTTCTGACCCGGTTTTCAATCTTAGTACTTTGTACTAATTACTTATAATACTAAAGAATTATTTCACTTCTTCAAAAATAACAATATCTGATTATCAATACATTATATAACAATGGTACAAATATGGAACAAAATAAATTCAATTTATCTCTAAAAAATAGTTACTGAGTAGAAAAAATAAAACAATTAAATAAAAGATTTTCTGCTCATCTGACTTACGACCGACATATATATTAGATAAAGCCCAATGTTTACTGATGAAGTCAATAAAGATAACAGAATCTAACATTCAAATTGTAGACATTTAGCTGATAGAATTTGATAATTAGATAAGACTACATAATTACCCATACATTTGACAAGAACAAGTATTTAATCTAAATTTTTTGATCTATTTCGAAACCGATAGTTTTTGCGTATGCATTTAAGTCAATTGCCGCAACTGTTCCAATTGATTGTTGTAGGTATCTTGTAAGCTGAAGAAAAAATGTAACTAATGAATTTTCTTTTTCACTAAATGTAATACTATCAAATTTTCTGGTCAAATAGTAATCATTTATTCTTTTATCAAAATCTCTACTGCTTGTATCTTCTGAGCCAGTATAATTAACATAAAAACTGCCGTAATCTACAGCACAGCCCATTTCGATTGTTTGCAATTTTTCTAAATTTTTCAGATGATTTTCAATCGTATTGTTATTGGCATGAGTAAAAGAATTTGTACTTGCCAGTATTCCACCAACGATTTTTGTTAATGGACGGGCGGGTACTTCAACTCCAGCATTAATTATTTTGACAGATGTCCTTTTTAAACTTCTGACACTCTCAATTTTTTTACCTGCATATTCAAAAAAATTATCATCCCCTACTTTTCCCTGTAAGTCAGGTTTTACTTCAAAAACGGCATATACACCTTCTGCGGGAATGTAATGTATCCCATTCTGGGTAAAAACAAAAGGAGTGTACTGCTGATCATAAATAACTAAATCTAATTGATGACTCAAACTTCCTGTACTGTCAATTACTATTGCTTTATCAACACAATATCTATTAGGGAGATATTTTCTAAGCCATTCTATCCAAACATTTTCTAATGAATCTCCTTTTGATCCTGGATGTAAAATAAATTCTCTGTTGGTATTTAACTGGGCAACCATTTGTTTTTGCAAACCACTGAATAAATCCCCTATATTAATTTTATTATTCATATCTATAAATTTTATTTTTAAAGTGAACATAGAAACCAAGTTCTATTTTATTATTAGTATAACCTATAATCAGCAATGCTGGGTTTTTGATTGATACTTCAGGATCATTTGCAATTGAATTAACAGCTTTTATATCTACAGTACTCGGAATTGCTAAATTATTTGGATGAGTATGCCACTCTCCGACATAATATTTTTTGGGCTCTTGATTATAGAATTGCTTCAATTTACACTCAATACCTATTGCATCTCTCTCAAACATATAGGGAGTGCCTTTATATTTATTTGGCAAAATTGTATCTGTTATTCTAAGATGATTTTGATTTTCTGAATAATAACCAATTAAAAAACCTCCAAACTCATTTGGATAATGTTTTTTTCCAATATATACTAAATTGCTTATTAAATCGCCATCAATATCCAGTGTTAAACCTAATTCTTTAATTCTATACATCAAAACTCTTCCAATTTTATTGAAAACGCATCGTTTTCATTAGTTAGTAAAACGAAATTTCTCAGCTCCTTTTGAAGCCCCATCTTTACATTAATATTTTTTAAAGCATACTGCACTAAAACCGCAATATCGTTATAAGAAGCTTTAAATGTTGGATTCCAGCAGCCCGTCGGATTATAAACATCATCAATATCATTCTGCAGTACATTTTCATATTGATTCATTATCCATGAATAGTGGCTGGGTTCTGTACCACATACTAATGCCTGTGCATTATTTGTAATTGACAACGTTATTAATTGTCGAAGAGACAGCTGGCTTAATATATACATTAAATCATTATCGGTAGAACAATCGAAAATTAAATCATATTTATTCAGCGCTTTCTCCAGACCTTTTAAATCCTGAGGACGGTTAAAAACCTTAGTATGCACATGAAAAAATTGATCATCCATAATTTGCACTTCTACAAATGGAGAAATTGAAGTGAGAATTTCGTTCAGCTCATTCACTTTATTTGTTATCCCATTGGAGAAAGCATACTCCGATCGGCAAACATTTTCAGGCTCTTTAACATCATGATCAATTACGTGAATATTTTTACATCCTCCCCTTACCAACGTTGTTGCGACCATACTGCCGATTGCTCCGGTTCCAATTATCAATATTTTGGCATTTGTTATCTCATCAGTAAATTTCCCTCTTCCAAAAAAATATTCGTAAGAACTGTTCCTCGTAATCATCCAATCAATTTTCTGATCTATAAAAAAACCTCTCCACATCTGATTTATTTTTTCATGTCTTATTGGGAATCTGCCAAATTCCAGCATTGCTGCCTGCCAATGTATTTCAGTCTCAGAAATTTTATATCCAATAATTAATGGAATTGGCGCACCAATTGCCTTTTGATTATTTCGCTCCAATCCGTGAAGAAATGTGAAAAATTCTGCAGGAACTTTACCTTGCAGATCCTTCCAGTTATTTATGATAAAACGGGTTTGAGCCACTGGAGGCTTTTCCATAAATACGTATACACCAAATTGAATATTAGCTGAAGGTAGATTAGCATAAGTTGAACTCCACTTTGAAGATGCTATTATTTTGCTGTACTTGTCCTTAAAATTCAGAATGATACGGTTATTAATTTTTGTATCGTAAAATAATCCTGAATGAATTTGAGCAAAATCAAAAAAACCAAAATCGCCATATTGGAATGTATGCTCTGTATCAGTAAAGATAAATGAGTGATGTTCATCCTTATATTTTACGGGCTGCATAATTATATGCTCATAATGGCCATCATGCTCTTTATTCACAAAATACCGCTGAATCCATCTCTTCAATGAGGAAAAATCTATTTCGAGCTTCTTTTTTACATCAAAACTATGTGCCGTGTGGATACAAATTGAACCATCACCCATAACATGCCCATATTCTATTAATTCTTTATTATAAAAAGTAATCGCTTCTGCGTTTAATCTTTTCAGAGGATATTCAGGAAGTACTTTTACAGCAAAGCTCAAAGCATCTCCAATTTCATTGTAAATAACTTTGACCTTTCCAACAGCATTTAAATCCTGGTCAACAACAAAAGGCTCTTCAACAAGAACCTTGTCGAGACTGCTAATAATGCTCTGAACTTTCTTTAACTTATCTTCCATAATTATCCAAAACGTTCAGTTTTAGGAGGAGTAGAATAAAACCCGTTTCCTTTGTTTTTATATTTGTTATCACTTTCTTCTTCCTCAATAAATTTTGGATTTTCTGGGAAATAAGTTTTGATATTTTCATCGTTATCTTCAATCCTTTCAAGCATATTCTTCATATCATTAGAGAGAGTCTGTCTCTCAGAAACAGTCAGAGTATCAATTAAATCATTAGAGCTGTTTCCAGGATCCTTCAATGAAAAACTTTCGCCGGTAACTTCGTCACGGATATATTCTAATACTGTTTCTAATTTACTCCACAAATTCCCAGATACATCCTTATTATCAAAAGCTTTAATAGTAATCAATTCTAAAAAGAAAGATTTCGTAGGATAATTGTATTTGGTGTTTTTCCAAACTTTTAGCAGACGAATAATTTTCCTAATGGAATCTTTTTCTTTAGTTGCTCTATCTTTAATGTTTTTGATTTGAGCCTCCACATTGGTTTTAATTCTCTCACTTCCCTGATCAAAATTTCCATATTTGTAATAAACATACAGATTAAGATTTTCATCATCTTTGTATTTATCCTGGCTTAGTTCACGTCCAGGCACAACATCAATCTTTACAACATCACCGTCTTCATCTGCAAAAAACTCAATACCAATGGAAACTTTTTGTTTTCTGACACTTGCTTCATCCTTATATTTATCATATAAAAAATCAAAGACGTCTTCGTACATCTGCTTTAATGTGCCATTTGAACCAAATGCATTTCTCTTGAAAGGACAAACCATATCAAAATCAAACTTGATATTCACTGCCGTGTTTTTTGCATAGGAACCCGAATTAAAAGGTGAATAAATACTCTCTTCGTATTTCTTTTCCAAAGCTTCCTTAACTTCTTTATTTTTTTCTTTATGCTTTTTTAAAAGCTGTTCTTCTTTGGTAATTTGATGTGTTTTAATTACCGAATCTAAATGTGAACTCTTATCCATAATATTTTTATTTTATTGCTTTCATTGATATTAAATTATCTAAATTATCTTTTGGGGTGGCATTTGCTTCACTTCTTAAATATTCTTTTCCTACACCTTTTACGCATATGACTCTTGATCCAATAGTCCAACCTGGATAATTCCAAACTACTGTTTTAATAATGTTTCCTTTTTTCAATAATTCTATTGTACGGGTTTCCGAAGTTTTTTCTCCCATATCCCATCTATCACCATCATTTACTGAATGTAACATTACATGTGTGATATTATCATTCGAATCTTTCCAAACACCGGATATAAAATAATCTGCTGATTTACTCATAATATATATTTTAGTTAAAACGTTCTTATACATTGTAATGCTACATAAATTTCATAAATTGCCATTGATATGGAAATTTTTAAAAAATTTTAAGCATTACAATATAAATGAAGTCAGATAATAGAATTGTTGCATCATTTGATGAGAAATGCAAAGCAATTCAAGAGGTTTACACTCCTGAATTTTATGCTACTCTTTTCAAGCACGCTATAGTAAGACTTAAAACTGTTTTTGGAATCAAGTACAACCATGACAAGGGATTTAGAGGCATTATGGTTGAAGATATGATCAATGATACTATTGAAGCTTTCTTTAAAGAAGGCGGCAGAAATTGGTATCCAGAGAAATTTCCTGATTTCCGAATGCAGATAATAAGTGCCTTAGATAGTGTTATTTCAAATACATTAAATGCTGAGCTTGATAAAGCGAACGAAACATTTGAAATTTTAGAGAATGATATTGAGATGTCTTTTGACGATTCCGATTATCAATCATTATTATCAATCTGCCATGATGAATTAACCGTTATGGGAGCAACAGATTATGAATTATTACTGTTTGAACCATACATAATCAATGGCATGAAACGAAATGATTTGTCTGAACTGCTAGGGATAAGTAACGAAGAGCTGACAAATATTAAAAAGCGGCTTGATCGCAAATTACCATATATAAAAGAAAAACTGAAAGCGTTGAATTATGAAAAATAACTTCATCAAAAAGATAGACAAGGCAATTATCTCCCAAATTATTGAAGGTGATTCTAGTACTTATGATGAAATCCTTAAAGAGGAAGGTTTTGACATAAAGGAGATTGAAACTTATGCTCTGAAGAATTTTCGCAAGCACTCATTTCTGTTAAAAGCACATATAAATAAACAGCGAGATACTGATTTATTAGAAAAAGCTTCTGCATTACTGCAAAATGCAATCGCAAAAAATATTGATAAGCCGATTAGTTATTTAAAATCTTTAATTGCCAATAATCAATTTCAGGTTCAATATAGAAATTTAGACAACTTGGGAATTGATGAGATTAAAGAAATAATTAAAGACCAGAATTTATTAGAACTTCTGGAACAATTGGAAAATGATCAGAAATAGACGGGGTTCCAATAGAGCTAAAGCTTTATTGGAAGAAATTGGCTTTGATGAGATTACTGACATTCCTATGGATATTTTTGCTGCCGGTCTTGGAGCAACTTTAATAGAAGAAAAATTACCAAACTCTGACGGTAAAATCATTAGAGGCAATTCTAAAACATTGATTAAAGTGAACTCGGATATTGAGTTCGAAGAAAGAAAGCGTTTTACAGCTGCGCATGAGATTGGACATTATTTGCTTCATGACAAACTAGACTTGGAAGTTCATAATGAAACATCCAATACCCTGAATTGGTTTAACACCGCTGAGAGCCAGGCGAAAAAAGGAATTCAAGAATGGGAAGCCAATGATTTTGCATCAGAACTCTTAATGCCTGAAGCTGTAATAAGAAAAGCAGTATTTAGAAAAAAATTCTCACCTGATTTAGTGAAGGAACTATCCGTAAGATTTAAAACCAGTCTAACCTCTATTATTTATAGACTACTATCATTAAATATCTATCCTCTGTTTGTAGTTTTTATTAATAATGGACAAGTTAGATATTGGAGTAAATCAGATGGTTATTGGATAAAAATCAAAGAAATCACGAAATTACCTCCGCCTAAAGATTCCGTTGCCCAGGAATACATTGATGGTAAATACGAGTTTTTGTATTCAGGAAAAGAAAAGGCCCAGTCCATCTATAAATCAACATGGTTTGAATTAAAGGACGATGAAGATGATAGTGATTTCTTCGAATACTGTATTCCTTACAAACAGCTGAAAACAATAATAAGTGTCGTTTGGGAAGAATAATTTGTATTGATTATTTCTGATTTGTCGCATTGTATAAAATAATATTTTACAACCTAAAAATGACTATCTACGAAAATGAGCCGAAGACATGGAAAGAGTTACAAAACAAAGCTTCTGAGCTTTTAACTGTATGTGGGTATCTTTCTGAAACAGAAAAAGAGATCAGTACAATTAGGGAAAAAGTTAATGTAGATGTATATGCAGAAATAAACCGAGAAATGTCTAGAAGCGTAATCATTTGTGAATGTAAATTCTGGAAAAAAAAAGTTCCAAAAAATGTCGTACATGCATTTCGTTCAGTCATAAATGATTATGGATCAAATTACGGTTTTATAATTTCAAAGATGGGATTTCAGAGCGGGGCGTTTGATGCAATTAAAAATACCAATGTGCAATTAGTCAATTGGCTTCAATTTGAAAACACCTTTAAAGCAGAATGGATTAGAAAAAAGTTAATTGAAGTTTCAAAGACAACAAGACCCTTGTATGATTATGTTAGCATAGGCTGCATGATATTTTTTAAAGAGCAACTCTCCAATCTCTCTCAGGAAGAACTTGCAAAATATCATTACCTCACAGAAAAGCACTTTAATTCTGCTTTTGCCTCCGGAAATATCGATTACAAGAATGAAGAAACAAAAGAGTTTGATGTTGAAATGTTTAATAGTCTGCTCCCCCAATTCATGAAGGAATTAAATATTGATTGCACTTCCCTTGAAAGTTACTTTTTTCATTTAGAAAAAAACTGCGCAGAAGCATTGATGGATTTTGACCAGCTTTTTAAAGAGGAATTACGAAGAAAACTTTAAAACTTAAACCATACGCGACAAGTAAGTAATGCTATAAAAAAAGGTTTCAAATCAGCATCACTTTAGCAATATCGCCTTGAAAAGTAAATGACACATGATAAACTTAGTATTTTACTCACTTGCCACGATTAACAGCTAGTTTCCAGTTCTTTACCTATTGAAAAAGTTAATCGAATTAATAAAACCAAATCTTTGAAATTTTACAGCTTCAAGCAAGATGTTGCATATAGCCCTAAAAATTAAACAAAAGCATTCAGTTATAATTTTTATCTTATGTTTCAAAGAAATTGAAGAGACAATTCAATAGATATCAGATCTAACCAATGTTACTTAAAAAAACAACAGAACACTAAACTATAAATAGAACTTTTCAATTATATTTTTTAAGGAAATAAAATCATTTGCTTCCAAAAGAGTAATTAATTTTTCCCTATCGTAAAAAACATCAAGTCTTCTGCCTTTATAATTTCCATCATTTAGTTTTTTTAGATAATCTAAGGCCTCATCTTCAAACTTACAAGAGGTTATATATGCAGCTTTAAATACATAACCATTATCTATCTCCAACTGGAATTTATCTTTTACAAAAGTCAAAGTCTTATTGAAAAACCATTTTACGGTATTTTTAATTTCATAAGTTCCTAACGGAATTTGATATTCTGAATGATAACCTTTTAACTCAACGATAATTATTTCTTTTGGATTTGAAGATCTAATTACATAATCATACTCATATCCTCTTTTTTCATTTTTTTTCGTTTCTTTATTGAATATTATTTTTGAATAGTAAACATTTGTTGTTACATCTGCATTAGGATAGTGATGTTTTAAAACTTGATACATCATGACTTCAAATAATGTTCCTTTTAAAGCTTTTAACTGATCTTCTTGTCCCGAATTTTTAATAGTCAACAAGGTTTCTTCTATAGTTTTTTCAAACTCCTCATTTTGCAGTAATTTTTGATTAAACTGTAGTTTTGAAACATTCTCAAGAATGGCAAAAATATTTGAGCCATAAATAGATCCAATATCATAACATAGGAAACCTAGGGATTTTAAAGTTTTTAAAATATGCTCTGAGCAGCTTCTATAAATTACCACAGGAATAATTTTACGGGTACCCGTAGTAACCGCATTAATATTAATTTGCACACGACTTAAAAAACCATCTAGATCTAATTGATTGTAATCACGGGACATGACAACATCAACTACAACTAATGTTTGTTTTTCAATAGTAGAGGCGACTTTTGCTGAAACTGGATTTAACCCTGTTGCTTTTGTATATCCGAATGCATCCCATAAAAGATTATTGTGAACGGCTCCAATTGAAGGGGTTGACTTATTTCGAAATCTATTATTCAAACTCAAAATAAGATTTGATTTTGATAACCATTCAATTATATCCTTAACAAATAACGAATCTATTACCATTTTAGAATAATGGATCTTAATTAACTTGTCTTCAGACTCTTTTAAATTTGCATATAGAAGATATTTAATATTATTTTGATCGATACATATATATATAATATCCCGATCTTTTAATAATTCAATTAGGTCATCCAGCAGATCAATTTTAGAATTTCCTTTTTCTACAGGAGAAGCAGTAATTTTCATTGCTTCATAATAAGAAATTATACCATCATTCATATCCAAACATTCAATTAGTCTATACAAAGGAGGCCTATATCTTTTTGCAATTTCCTTGATAGTATCTTTAGTCAGCTTTTCTGGCTTAAGGAAATAAATAAATTGACCTTTGCCAAAAGTCAACGGAGATGAGGATTTTATTATTCCTTTATTTACAGAACGCTCTACTATCTTTCGAGCATTTACATTTGTGACTGCAAACTTGTCAGAGAGTGAATCACAAAGTTCTTTACCCACTTGAAATTTTTTTGTCTGAAGCAGATTGTACAAATAATCATCGTATTGTTTCATAAATGGAGATTTCAATATTATATTTTGTCACACTGCCCTTATCTTTTAATTCATTAACCTTTAGAAGCAAGCTAAAATTTTCAACTCAAGAGATTAAACAAATTTTAATCAACTAAAAACCAATTAGTTAAGTTTTGTAAAAATCAAAATATACAGTTTTTTAAAATGAATTTTGTCACGTATACCAATTTATTTTTTAAAATCAAATCGAAATATCGACTCAGAAAATATAAATCTGACCTTTTATCATTAGCCTTATTCGCGAAATTTTCAATTCAACTACTTAAAAGATTTTACTTTAAAACCAAGTTCCTGTATTCTTTTTAAATGTTTATTATTTTTTACTTTAGGAATTGCCCAGATTAAAAGATGCTTGGGTCTTGAACTTGCAACATAAGCAAATCTTACATATTCACTCTCGCTATTGTTCTGGCTGATCCAATGCTCAAAATGCCCGCCTTTACTTTTTTTATTAGGGGACGATACAATCAATACAGCATCCAGAGTTTCCCCTTTAACATCATGAAAGGTTGTCATCCTAACCGAATTTGTGTATGAATTTTGTATAGCTGCTACAGTTTCAATAACTAGTTTGTTTGTAAAACCTGAAGGTGACTTTATTTTTGTTTTGACGGAATCCCAATCATTTGCATCGCGCAGATTATGCCAGTAATTCTTAAGGAAAACTTTTAATGAAGCAGTCCAGTCTTTCCAATTCACATCTTCAAAGGGAAAAATCTTATTTTCAGTTGTACTAATATTTGTGATCAAATCAAATAAAAGTGCTCTCCATTCAAAATTTGTATAATTTTCAGGACAATATTGGTTTTGATGATTTCCTGATCCATTATAGCCAAGCATGCATAACGATTTTCCCAATTGGTGCAATGCATTCTGCATATCCTTTCCGGTAAGAGGTGTATTGGACCAGCAACATAAGGCATTAGCAATAAGCTCTATTTTGGAAAGTTTTGAACCAGGTGTGTTTTTAAATAGAGAAAGTGTTTTATGCGCCCGGGCTAATATGACACTATTATTGATTTCTATTTTGACACTGTCCTCGCTTAGGTTTAGATTTATATCTTTAATGATATTAATGAAGTTTTGTGGCAGTGAGATAAAATCGGCAGTTTCGTATTCCCATACTAAACAACATTCCTGGGTTAGTAATGCTTCGTGTCCCCTTATTTTTTTTGCTATTTTACCAGTATTGCAAGACTCCAGTCCCATGGCCACATTTACTATATTCTGATTGCTTCTGAAATTTTTCGTTAAGTGTATTTCAGTCATTCCATTCTTAATAATAAAATCATTTATTTTTTCGACATATACTTTTTTAAATTCGTAAATAGATTGGTTTCGATCGCCTACGAAATGAATTTTTGCTCCTGCATCATTCAACAGCTGTAATATTTCCAATTGATTAAGTGATAAATCCTGACATTCGTCTATATAAATCACAGGAAAACGTTTAACAATTAAGGTCAAAATATTTGCCCTATTTTTCAACATATAATAACAAAGAAATTCTGCGTCTGCATAAGTTGCCAAACCAGCTTTTAGTATTTTTTTTTTGTTTTGCTGTAAGGTCTTTTTTATTGGTTCTAATACACTGCTCAAATCTAGATATCGGCTTTGTGACTGTATAGTTAGAGGGTCTGTACATTCAAAATAATATTCATTAACCCATGCGTCTTTGTATGGTTTTACAGAAAGAACGGTTTTAAATGAATTTAAGAAGTCGTATCGTTCTTCATTGTCTATAATTCTAAAGCTTTTATCATTAGTCTTACTTACATACTTGGTTGTATTGTGTGCAAAAGGATGAAGAAGGTAAGAATGAAGCCACGAATCAATAGTACCAACAAAATGCGGATGACGTACAAAACTCACACCACTATACTTTTTAATTCTATCTGAAATTTCCTTGGCAGCGTTTTTTGTAAAGCTTAATACCGCTATACCACAAAAATTATCTTTCCATTCTGCTATTTCATAAGCTGCTTTTATACCAACGACTTCTGTTTTTCCGCTTCCAGGGCATGCGCTTAAATAACAATTTTGTAATATTGGGTGCAAGATAAAATCAAGCTGTTCTTCGCTAAGCTGCAAATCAAGTTTTATAATACGTGATTGCAAGATTCTAAGCTTTTCTTCAATTAATAATTTGCCCATTCTTATCGATTTACTACCCAAATTATAGCATCTTCTATATATTTAGGAACAACAAATTCTGAATTGTCAGTACTTAATTTAAAAGCAAGCTTTTGAGCGAATTGTCCTTTACCTAATTTTTGTTTAGCCCTATTTTGACTTGTTTCAATGTACTCCAAAAATTCATAGGCAATTGAAGCCTTTTCTTGTTTTTTTGTCTTCCAATCTTTATCCTGCCACTTAAGAAGATCAGCTTTCCATTTAGAAACTTTTGTTTTTGTGGGTCCTGCAGTATCTAACCACTCAAGAAAAATTGTTAACATTGGTATTAAATTTTTCCCTTCAAGCGCTAAATCATATTCAAAAGTTTTAAGATTACTAAAAACTCTGCAGTTTTTGGAGTTTGTTTCAAATTCTTCTTTTAAATAATATTGAGGATTACAGCAATCACATTTTGTTCCTTGTGTAGGTTTCTCTTCTTTGTTAGGATCACAATCTGTTATACATGCACAACGAATGGGTACAGATGGAATATTTTTTATTTTATCTTGATTATCAATATTCTTATATCCTTTGAATGGCTGCATAAAATGCTCAAAATATATTCCGTTTAAGTTTATAATGGACACACTAAAATCTTCTAAAAACCTTGCATTTATAGTTGCAGCATATTTGTTTTTAATAACAATTCTCGATAATTCTTTAATAACCAGTGCCTCGGCAATTCCCTCTACAAAAATTAAACCTTTCGCAAAGAAAAGCGTTGACTTAGTTATATCCAACCAACGTTCAAGAAAGTATTCTGATTCCTTGTCGATTTCACAGTCTGAAATCAATGTTGCCAACGGATTTCCCTGATTCCTAACTGTTAGGACATTCAAAGAACTTAATTTACAAGACGAGGTTATTGTGGCTGAATGGGTGGTTAGAATAATTTGAATATTATTTGTTATTGATTGTTCCTCCATGTATTGTAATAACTTTACCTGTAATTGAGGATGGAGGTGAGCCTCAGGCTCTTCAATAAGTAGTATCTTATGTTTAGTATCGGTTAATTCAAGTCCCTCTAACTCCGCCAAAACAGTGGCTAGATATAAGATATTATTGTACCCAAGACTGTTTTCTGATATATCTCTAAAATTTTCTGGTGCAGTATCCTCAGAAATCCTCGGATAAAATAGTAATCTTAGCCTCTCCACTATTCTGTCATAGCCGACTTCCGAGAATTGAATCAAAGCATCTTGACCGAGGACGGATCCTAAACTTTCTTTCAGATATTTTTTAATAGCATCATTGACATTTATAATCGTATCATCCTTCAGTAGTTCTTTATTCAAAGCATTAAATTGTGTTTCCAGATTATGCGGCTGTTCTCCTTTTTTAGGCTTATGCCTTTTGAAAAGACGTGATAATCTAGATCCTCTATATGCTTCTAATTTGCTTTGGGCATCACGTAAAGGAGGAAGATAGATGCAACTAATGGCATTAAGCAGATCCCATTCAAAAAAGCCAATGGTAGATTCCCCGCCCCATATAGCATGGTCAAACTGTCCTCTTCCATTTAGTTTATTGGCTATCTTTTTGCTTAGATATGCTTTTGTATTATCTGAAGCATCAATCCATGGCAGATATGCAACCCCCTCACTAGGCTGCAAGTCTGAGAATTCTGCGTTTACCTCTATATAATCAGCACTTTTTTCAACAGTCTTACTGGTAATGGGCTTATGAAACTGAGAATCGGTTATTCCAATCCGGCCAAATTCGTCCTCATTGAGAAGCAATCGAACAGCATCTATTACTGCTGATTTTCCACTTCCGTTTTCTCCAATTAAAACGGTGAGTCCCCGATTGAATTTTATTTGAAATTCTTCATTAAAAGCTTTGTACCCCTTAATCTTAAGTTTTGATAAATACATTTTGGTTGGTTAGATAAGATGATAAAAATAGTTAATTTTACCAAAATTTGTCTGCATTATCCTGCAAAAAAAATTATTTAATAAAATAATCGACTTTCAAGTGAAAATTAATTTGCCGGTCTGTTATTTCCGCCCTAAAACTAGCTAATTAAATTCTGCAATTTGGCATAAGTAGAAATGTTAGAGCAATAAATTAATCAAATACATAATTTAAAAAAAATATATTAAAAAATGTCTAATTTTAAAAACTACATAAATAAGTTCCGAAAATGTTAAAATTGTTTGATGAATTTATTATTTATTTTCATAACTGTATCTAATCCCTACTTAATTTAATAGCAGATATAATTTGGCCGGCTAACAAAAGTAAAAAGCTTAATCTTAATATAATGGCAAAAAAAGCAATTGATATTCTTCTTTGGGAAGAAGGTTTTTATCCTTTTTCAATAAAATACAACCTAGAAAAGGCATTTGAAAATCATAAAGAAAATTTAGAAAATTTAGAATTCGACGTCACTTCGGATTCAATAAAAAAATATTCACAATACTTCAATAATTATTTCATAGAAATTGGGAACGCGTTGAAAAATGCTTTAACCAAATCGATGCTAGACAAACCAGAATTTATCGAATTATTAATTGCCGATCTGAATAGAACTGAGGTAATTATTACAGAAGAGACTAGGCGCGCTCATGTAGCAAATGATTCATTCGATATGAATCAAATTTCTGATATATCTATCAGCAAGCCTGAATTTCAAAATGGCTCCGAATCTTCATGGTCCTTAATTGACACTGTAATCGATATTGCTACAGTAAATCTCGATTATTTAAATTATATCAAATTTGATTCTTCCATTAATATAAACAGAGAAGAGCTCGTTCAAGTTGACGTTATTATAAATTTAACACATATCGGTTCTATTTATATAGCTGCAAAATACTCATACGACCAAATTATTTGGAGAGGTTACAGTATGACATTTGCAAATGGAGAACTTAGACTAAAATCTGATTTAAATGAATTGATGCTGGATAATGCATCCTTAATTAGGTTATCACGAAACATTGCCCTCAAATATGATGAATTGATAAATTCTTATTCTGGCCATAAAAACATTTTAAGTTACTACGACGAAACCCGAAAATTTCAGAAATTAAAATTAATAGAATTAAAAGAAGGTAATTTAATTATTTCATATCAAAAGAAAGATAAAAAACCTTCGGAATCTTATTGTCTCTTGGTTGCACCTATACTTGCGTACTATCCATTTTACAGGTCGCAGAAAATAGCAGGTTTAGAAAATTTAACTTTAATTGATTTGGTTAATTTATTATCCAGTCTGCAGGACTTTGTTCGTGCACTTCCCATACCTGAATACTATAATACAGCTGTTCAAAATTTAAGCCAGTTTCACCATTTCAATCCGAAAATAAAAAAAACAGCACTAATTGCTCATTATAAAATTATCACGAAGTATGATGAAAAACAGATAAAGACATTTTTAGCTCTTCTAACTCATCGTGGTAATAAACATAACCTTTACAGGTATCCCATCTACCAAGAAGGGGAAAATTTATTCTTTACACATTCAACTATCAAAAGAGCTAATGTACTTTACTTAATTGACAAGTGGCTTGAAGAGGGAAAATGTGATCTTGCAGAAAGAGGATTTCATTTTGAAAATTACATTAAAGATCATTTAAAAAATGAAAAACTAAACAAGTTTGCTCATTTTAAGTTAATAGAACAATCAAAGTTCTATTTCAAAAATTCCGAGAATGTCCGTATAGAAGAAGAGATTGATCTTGTGATAATAACTGATACAACTGTAATAGTTGGCGAAATAAAATGCAGTACTTATCCTTTAGATCCGGATGATTTTTACACCTCTTTCCAAACAATTAAAAAGGCAAAAAAACAAATTGAAAGAAAAACACGCTTTTTAAATGATAATTGGGAAAAGTTTGAAAACATAATAGGCAAAAAAGGAAGCCGAAGTTTTGAAAAAATTATTATTGTTAATTTTCCGCAATTCGCAGGTAGAGTTATTGATGGTGTTCCAATTGCAGATTTTAACCTTTTCCTTTCATATTTTCACACAGGAAGATTCACTAGCTTCAAATTCGAGAAAGGCAAAATGCCTATAGCTGATGTAATTCCTTATTATGACTCGATACCAACTTTTGAAAGCAATTTTGGAAAATTCTTTAATAATCCCATACCTATTAAGGAATTAATAGATAGACAGGAGATAATAGACTATGAGGTAACTTATAAGGGTGTGGATCCAAAAACAATTTCGCAAAGAGTGAGGTACAAATCTAAAGATTACTAATATCTTAAGTTATTCAGCTCTAAAATTAAATAGACTAACTATTATAGTTTTAAACAATGTCTTGGAAAATTATGATTAAAACTACCTACATAACTTTAACGAAAAACTGTCTTGACTAAGACTAATATTCTAGATTCTTAATAAACATGAAGGAGCTAAAAAGCTCCTTCATCTGCAAAGGAATAGTAAATATCCGGAGTAATGATCAGATGATCCAGCAGTGCAATATCGAGTATTCCTCCCGCTTCCTTTACTTTTCTGGTTATCTGTTTATCAGCTTCGGAAGGTCTGATCTGTCCTGAGGGATGGTTATGAATCATAATCAGCGATACGGCGTTTGCTTTCAGTGCTGCTGCAAAAATCAGTCTGAGGTCAACCACAGTGCCGGAAATACCTCCCGAAGACACTTCGTAAATGCCAAGCACTTTATTGGACTGGTTGATAAGCAGGATTTTAAACTGCTCGAAAAATTCTATTGTATCAGGATTCCAGAATTGAAGTGCCAGCTGGTAAGCCGTTTTGGAAGAATTGATAAAAGGTCTTTCGGATGCTTTTACTTTTGTTTTGTAGACCAATTCAATTTCTGCTACCTTATTCCAGTTCTGAAGTGTTTTTGAAGTTTCCATGATTTCTAAAGTTTTAAGATTAATTATGGAACCTCGGCCGGGAATGAGAAAGCGAGCGAAAAAAGCAACGCAATAAAGCAGGTTTTCCGCCTGCATTTATGGGGGAATTTTTTTCGGCGAACCGCCTTTCGTTCCCGAACTTTGTTTTGGAATTAAGCCTGAACCCCTAAGACAATATCCCCGCCTAACAGTGTCTGCTCGCCAAAATTTAACATTATGTTAAAAAAAGCCGAAAACTAATTTTCGGCTTGGACTGCTTTTTTGTTTTTTATCCGCTTTTTAATCTGATACAGGTTTTGATTGAGAAGCTTCAAAATCTGTTTGTGATGCGAAGAAACCCTGTTTTTCTCTCCCCTGCACTGAACAACTTCAAGAGAGGGAAGCGCTACCTCTATGGTCTCCACAGGCTTGTTCTCAAATTTAGCCGAAAGGATAAGCGAGTTTTTCTTTTTATGGTATTCGTTGGTAAATACGCAGTGGTGGAGCACGTCGCCCTCTTCGAGAAAATCATGCACGCTTTCCATAACACAGATAGAAAGATTCTCTTTTGTAAACTCCAATCCGAAAAACTGTTTTTTCTGCTCTTCATAGACTATCTGCGCCTGCTGTATTTCTTGGCGAAGCTGTTTTATATGCTGACGTCTTTGGATTATGCGTTTTCTCTCCACTAGCCTGTCGTGCACCTCTTCCAAATTCTCAGGGCATACCATATCGGCATTATTCAAATCCTTTTTGAACCATCTGAGCAGGCTGATGTAATCTTCCCAAAGTCCAAAGTCCTTTACCTTGTAATTGTTCTTGGCGCAGGTTTTGACTGCCTGCCAGTTCTCCCTGATGTGCTGTGAGTGCGAGACCAGATAATGAGAAAGAAAATCTGTCTGTCCTGTTTTAAGGAGTGTCTCGGCATAAGAATCATTCAAAAGAGCCGTAAAAAGCACCTGCGGAGCGATGCCGTAGAAACTGCCTTTGAAGCCGTTTCTTTTCAGCACGGAAATCGCTTTTGAAGACGGATAGACTTTATAAGGATTGATGCGGAATTTGGGAGAATCCTCAAAACTCTTCGGACGGATTTCAAGGGAAGTATAATATTTCCATGCATCATAGGCTTGTGAAAAAACGTTAGTTCCGAGTGAGAGCGTTCGCACCTCTCCTTTTTCATTAATCCAATGCTGCATCACTTCCTTATGAAAATAAGTCGGCATGCAGTTCTTTTTCATGTCCTTGTGCGAACAGATGATGCGCACCACCTGAAATCCTCCGCACACATCCAAAACAGCAAAATATTCTATTTCTTTGAAATGCACCTGATTAAACTGTTGCATTTTCAACTTGCCTCTGCATTCCGTACAGTTGATATATTTTTGACAGGATACTTTCTGTGCATCAGGCTTCCATGAGTGGGCACAGTCAAGACAGTGGAATTTCCCCCTTGAAATCACGCCCCATTTGATGAAAATGTTTTTTTCTGCCCAAACCTGCATCTTTTGCGATACAGGCGAAAGGGTCTCACTAAGGAACGTTATCTGTTTTTCGATGATGGTTTTAGGTATCATAGGTCAAAGAGTGTCAAGGTTTTTGATTCGGCTTTGGGAGTAATGACTGCCGTTTTTGCAACAACTGTATTCTGCGGAAGTTCGGGCACAGTAGTAAACAAATCAGCCTTTGCAGGCGGACTAGCCACCACCCTGCAATTAATGGGCTGAGGCTGTCCGATGCTGTCATTGGTGTAGTATTTGACCGCCATGTCAAATATTTCCTGATTGTCAAAGGCGCACAGTCCTGTTTTTTTTACCTCACCAAAAATATAGTTGAAACAGCTCTCCAAGTTTTTCGATTCCTTGGCGAAGTCCTTTGCAAAGACAGCATCGGCAAGGGCGGTCTGATTGAGGTAATTTTCTATAGCGGTCTTAAAGTTTTCTGAAGCTTTCATAAGGCATGATTTAAGATGAAACAAAAAGATTATTCAAAAGAGGTTCTGTAGATGTCATAACAGTACTCTTCAAAACAAAGCCAACACATAAAGGTGTAATGAGGCAGACCGTAACGGTCTTTAACCGCTTCTCCAAGCGCATCTTCCATTTCTTTCCTGATGTTTTCCAAATCTTTAAGATGCTCGATGTAGAATTTTTTACAATCCGTATGATAAATAAATTCGGAGATCATACCGCTCATGCATCCTCCGTTCTGCAGGTCTTCAAGGAATGCTTTAAGCTGTTCTTTTTTTGTTCCGTCATAAGACTGCATTTCGAAAAGGACTATCTTTTGGAATGCATCGTGAACTTCATACTCGGCGTATATTGATTTTTTCAAGGCTTTCATAACTCATTTGTTTTAGGCTTATACATTTGATTCACATTAAAAAGGCAGGTCGTCAGGCTGTTCTTTTTTGCTGTTTTTGGCGGGAACGGCAGAAGCCTGTACAGGCTGAGCATCTGAGACAAACACCAGTATTTTAATGTTGCTAGTGTGAAAAGTGAGGCTTGCCACCGCCTTGCCCTCCGAATTGAGATAAGCGTTCACTCCTACTCTTCCGTAGAGTTCCACCATTGCTCCTTTTTTGAGCCATTGCGCAACACCCGCACTGAGCCAATACGAGCAGTCGATATAGGTGACTATTTTTGTTGTTTCCGTACTTCCTTTGGCTTTGTAAGTATCGTTGACTGCTATGGAGAAGTTTACCACCTCCCTGTCTTTTGCTGTTTTGGCAACAACAGCATCTCTGGTTAAGCGTCCTGTGATTTCCATGATTCTAAATTTTAGTGATTACTATTTTTTAAAATTTCTTTTCCCCTGCCTTTTGCAAAAAATGTTTTCAAAAGAAAAAACGGAAAAAAAGAAAGCAAGAATCAAGTGGACGGTTAAGGATACGGAGGGCTATAAGTCCCGAAGGGCGGCAAGGCCGTTATGCGCCAGCAGGATCCGGCGTCCACTATCTTGGCTGCCTTTTTATCCGTTTCGAATGAAAACCTATAAAATACTTTTCTCCTTAAACTAAAATTGACAAGTACAATTTTTGTCAAATTCCAAATAGGAAAAGAATAAAATGCCCACTCTTTTGGCAAGAGTTACTCTATATTTGTAATACACTAAAAAATTTATTTCATGGCAAAAAAGGGAGAAGATTTAGAAATTTTGGCAATGGATTTTCTATCAATGATTTTTAAGGAATTACATTTTGAAGTGGTTCGTAAAAGAATTCAGTTATCAGGTACTCAAAATGGGTATGACAATCTGATAGAAATTGTGGATAATAAATACATAAATAAATCTATTTATAGTGAGTGCAAAGACTACACATCAGAGCTGAATTATACAGATGCTATGATTAAGTTACCTCAGATTGCATCTTCCCATGATAAGGTCGATCTTGTACTTTTTATATCACCCAGAAGAAAATTCAGCAATATTTATGAAGAAACCAAAAACAAACCATTTTTGGAAAGTTTTGCTAACTCCCATTTTAAGGTTGCTATTTTAAGTCCGGAAACAGACGTTGAAAAGTATTTTTCCCTTTATCCTGAAATTTATAAAAGAGCATACAAGAGCGAAGCCCCAGTTTTAACAAAAGAAGAAAGAGAAGATATTTTAAACCAATTTGACAAGTTTATTTTCTCGGATAAAAATTTGCAGAAGATTGTCATTGATGAGTCGGATAAAGAAAAGTATATCGATACTATAGAAGTTGACCAATATCATATTAAAAGGAGTTTAAGGGAAAGTCAAAAAAGGGAGCATGAGTTTTATATGCCAATTTCAAATCAGAAAACTTTACTTTCTGAGCTGGAAAAAAGCAAAAATGGTATTATTTTATTAGGCAATCCGGGATATGGCAAAACTTCCGAATTAAAACAGCTAGGTGCTGAACTCTGGAATACCAGAGAAACGAAAAATATCATTCCTTTCTTTAAGACATTAAAGAATTTTACAGTGTCCTCTCAAATTGAAGATTTTCTGCCGCCGAATTTCAAGTTAATCCCAAGGCTTGCCATAATTTTTGATGGTGTTGATGAAATTGAAAACATTACAGATTTCAGCAGTAAGCTGAGAAGTTTTATCTCTGGGAACAAAGTATTATTTGATAATAAAAGCATCTCCCTTTTAATTAGCTGCCGAACAAATATTTACAATAAATATATAAAAAACATCCATGATCTGGATATATACTTTTTAAATGAGATTAGTGTTTCCAGCGGACTAGAATTCCTTGAAACTAAATATGACTTAGATTTAGAAAACCACAGAACTTTTGACACCTCTAAAAACAGGGAAATTTTAGAAAATCCCTTTTATCTTGATTTAATAGGAAGCCACTATAAAATCCATAAAGTGCTGCTGACTAACAAAGCTCTGCTAATTCAGGAATTTGTTAGCTCAAGACTAAATGATGACAGAATGAATAAATTCAGTAATGACATCGTATTTGATAAAGACCGGATTTTAAGCTACACCAAAAAAATAGCTTTTGCACTAGAAGCTATGCAGAAACCGTTTTTAACTGCAGGAGAAATCAAAAGCGCGGCTCAAGTAGATGAGGTAAGCCTCGCTAAAAACTCTTTTCTGGAAGAAAACCTGGCAGACAACTGGAGTTTTGTACATAAAAATATTCAGGAATATTTTGTTGCCAGTATTTTGTCTGATTTAGATTTTGATGAAATTATTGAAATAATTAAAATTGATACCGAGACTAATAAAGTTCATCCAACCTGGCATAATGTTGTTACTTTTCTGTTGAATCTTATTTTTTCAAAGAAAAGTTTATATGACGCCCTGATTGACTGGTTGCTGGATAATGATTTTGAATTGCTTTTTAATGCAGATTCAGACAGGATTACAGATGAGATAAAATCTAAGGTTTTACAAAACTTTTTTATCAAAAACTGCATAGAAGAGAATCTTTGGATCAACGACTTAAAAAGTATTGCATTATTTAGTGAATGCGAGGCGAATATTGAATTTCTGATTTCTGAAATAAGCAGTAAGTATCGTCATAGAAGGGCCAGAATGTCCGCTTTAAAACTTTTGTCTTACATGAATGTTCCTCCCGTATACTCTGAGCAGATAAAGACGATAGTTCTGGAAATCATCCGGGAAAACAATTCTGCTGAGGAAAATAACGTATATGTTGTGGAGGATGCCATTATGCTTACCAAGAGCCTGGGCCTGAATGAAAATTCAGTTTTTTTTAATCAAATCATCGAACTGCTTAAAAACAGAGATGAAAAAGAAATTATCCGCGCAATCCTATCGAGTGTGCCCGTTGCATCTACAATTGATAATATTGACTATTTTTTAGAAATATTAGACAAAACAATTGGGATGAAAAAATGGAATTCAATAACAAAATACGGCTCTATTGTTTCAACAAAGGACAATATATTCACATTATTTACCAAGATTGAGAATGGTGATGTACTGTTAAAAATTTATGAATACTGCATAGACAGGCAAAAAAACCATTCGTTTAAAGAAAGTCTCATAAAAGAGTTTTCAGCTCATCTTAAAGAATTTTTCAGGCTGAATAGACAATTTCATCCAGATTTAATTAGAATTATTTCAAATGCAGTCATAGACGATAAAGCAAATCATTATGATGATGATCTGCTGTTAGATGTTGCTGAAGCCTGTGGTATTGAAACGCACCTATTTGATATAATAATAGAATCCGTTCACGGAAACAACATTGACAGGCATTTTTTAGCAGCAATTATCAACGAAGATGATTTTGAAAAAATTCTTCAGAAATATAGTTCGGGCAGCGTAAATGACGAATTCCTGCATCAATTTAGAAATGTATTAAGCCATAGGGATTTTGATTTAAGCAAACAGCTTGAAAGTTATATTGAGTCCCGAAGCCGTTACATTTTTCAGGAAAAATGCAGTAAAGAGGAACTTAATGTAAGAACAGAACATTGGCAAACAAAAGAACAAAAGGATTTCGATGTCCTTTTTGACAATGAAGAAATTACAGCTCAAATTTCCAAACTCTTTGAATACCTTGATAAAACAGAATTAAGTTTTGAAGATCTTGATAAATTCTACCATAAGTATTACAATGACTTTGAACTGCAGAAAACCGTTACCGGCAATGCAAAACAGCTTTTATACGAAATTCTAAGAGATAATTACTCCGAAGGCGAAAAGTTTAATAAAGCAGATGTCTACAAAGAAATACTGGAGGCAAAATCCAATATAATGCAGGACATCTTAAACAGTCTTCCGAAAGATGAAAAAAACAAAAAAATTGAAATCTCGGATAAGCAAAAACAATTTATTAAAGACTGGTGTGATGAGAACACCTCTTTAGTGAAAGAGTACTATTCAAATAATCTTTTTATCGGAGAAAATGAACACAGCTACGAATATTATGTCTTTGAAGCTATCTATAAATTTCAAAAGTTTTTTCACTTTAACCTTGATCCAGAATTGCTTTTGAACATGCTGTGGCTCAATAATTTTGAGAAAGGAATTAAGACTGAATATCTTGAAGGTATTGTGGCTATTGAAAAGGTGAATGAGCGCATCAAATACAATTTGCTAAATGCAAAGCTTTCAGCACCAAATTTTTGTAATCATTTAAAATACTGCCTGGCAAATCAAATAGACATTCAGAAGTTAAATCTCGATTTAAAATCAAAAATATATTCTTTTTTAGGGGATGGACGGTACTACTATGCAGGTGAGATAATAGAAAACTTTTTCAGCAGGGATTTGGAAACCCTCAGAGAACTTTTGAATTATAATTTACAAAACAACAGAGAAACCAATCGCTCACTATACGACTCCATTATATCACTCTTAACAAAAGCAGACAGACAGGATATCGCTAGGAATTTTTTAATTAATAAATCCCCAAGTTTACTCGCAGACGATATTTATACAGAAAAAGAAATCGCAAGAAACCTGATCGGCTTAAATTACGAGGATGGTTTTGCAAAATATAACGAAATAATAAAAAATCAAATTGTTCAAAATAAAGCAGGAGAATTTGCTTTTAGAAGCCAGGAATGGCTGAATTTTACCCATTCAAGTGCACTGGAAATGCTTGTTTCTACATTTGATTTATGCCTGTCAGCTCCAAAAACAGAAGATTTATTTGGCGATCATTATTCGCCAGTAAGAGTGTGTTTTGAAACCATCAGCAACATTTGTAAAGCAAACGATGAAGCTACCTGCAAAAAAGCCTTAGAACTGCTCAACAGCATAGATACTGGGACACTCAAGGCAAAGAATGTTGATTTATTTTATTTGAACAAATTAAAAGGCGACGTACATGAGTTACTTTACAGTCACAAATCAAAACCTTATAAAATAAGAGAAGTTTTAAGAATATTAGACGATAACAAATACTGGTTTATTTCATAGGACATGGAGAGTAAAAATTATAAAACACTACAAAAAATGGGATTATCTGTGTAGATTACTCAGTAAAGAAACCATTAAAAACAAAATTTTAAATAAAATATATCTATGGTCAATCCAAATAAAAAGCAGCAAGAGAAGCTCATCAAAATGCTTAAACTGTGGTTAAAAAAAAATGATTTAGATGGCGATACTAATTTTTGCACCATTGAAGAATGGAAAGGCCGGGGAGAAACATACCACAGCGAAGCTGACTTTGTGGTTACAACTGAAGGAGGTCTATACAATATGATAAATTACGGCGACGCCGAAGAATTTTATGATCTGACTGACTCTTTTGGGTATATCTGTGAGATGGGACATTCATGGAATATGGGTTTTTATTATGATGAAGAAGATGAAACAAAAGACAATACTACTAAAACCTATTCTCAAAAACTTAAAGATGCCAGATGGCAGAAAAAAAGGAACTATATATTAAAAAGGGCACACAACAGATGTGAAGACTGCTGGTCAGGAGATAATCTGGAAATTCATCATTGTTATTATATGTATGGGTTTGAACCTTGGGAATATCCCTTTGATTCATTACGATGTTTATGCAGAAATTGTCATGAAAAAAGAGGTTTGACCGAACAAATTTTAAGAGGCAATCTTGCTTCACTAAAAACTAATGAATTGAATTCATTGATAGATTTAATTACAAGTGGCCTATACTGGTATCCGAAAGAGGAAATGTTTTCACTTTTAAGTTCATTTACATACGGTCAAGAAAAGACTCAGGAAATATTTTCAGATTTATTAACAAAAAAACTAAAACAGCAGTTTTAAAAAATAAAGCTTATGGCATTAACATTGAGACAAGTTGTAAGACGTTCTATTAACAAATATAATACGATTATCAGGGACAAAAAATATCGTCACAGACATTTAATACTAGAAACTCTGTATAAGAAGAGAAAAACTCATAATGAACCTGATATAATTGATATCAGCGAGATAGGCCTGAGTTTCGATAAACTTTCAGAAATTTCTAAGCTTCGGGAATCTGAGGTTTTAAAGCAATTATATTATTTAAAAAACGAAAAAGAAATACTGGAAGAAACATTAGAAAAAAAAATCTCACATACTTCTTATTACTATATTTCTCAAGCAGGGATTGCATCATACATCGATGACAAATATCTAACCAAAGGAACAAAGGAATTCTGGGAGAATACTTATGATGTTGTAAAAAATTTATCTACCCTAATTTTATTAATATTTGCAATAATTACGTTTGCCGGCAACTGGAAAGCCAGTAAAAAAAACGAGAACGAAATTGAAACATTGAAATTAGAATTGAAACAAATTAGAGATTCAATGCATTCAAAAGCAAATCGAAAAAATTAGTTTTACATTAATATAAAATTATTCTGAAAATGGAAAAATGTAATCTTTGCAAAGAAAATTATGCCGATAAAAAAGGTTCCCATATTGTGCCGCACTTTTTACTAAAAAGAATTGAGAATATAGAGGGAAAAACTGGACGTGATTATGAAATTGGATTTAAAATTGGGAGGTTATTTTCTAAATCCCATTTTGGAAGAGCTGTACAGCCAGAAAAACTTGAAGAAACATTTGGAGAAATTAGCGATAAGGATATTGAGAACAACAATCATCCTTTGGTAACAGACCATCTTCTTTGTTCTGAATGCGAAGAAAGACTCGCTCAAATTGAAAGCAGATATTCACAAACACTGCAAACGGTGGACGAAGTTAATTATGAATCCGGAATTAGCAGCTCTGAGGGAATCTTATTTTGGATAAGCATATTCTGGCGGATGTCAATACATGGAGAAAGTGGTGTTAAATTAACTGCCGGACAAAACGAGCAGTTAAGAGTAATATTAGATACTTTTCTACCGGTAAAAAATAAAAGTCTCGATTATACCTTAATCTCTGAAAGTGATCTTTTAAAAACATTATCATATAAAATAATAAGATGCAATAATTGCGAGCAGCAAAAAGGAAAGTGGCTTTTATTTCACCCGAACTTTTATAATTCACTGTGCCTTTTTATAGATGAATTTGTTGTCATTTTGAGTTTAGATGGACAATATGAGGAGCTGGAAAAAACAGATTGTTTTGGAATAAATGATTTGATTTTGGATGCCCCTATAAATTCTGTAGGAGGTCAAGAAATAATCAAACCTTTTGACAAATCTATTTTTATCGAATTCACTCAAAAAATTGTAAACAAATTAAGAGATGTATATGTGGAAGGGCTAGATGAATTTTTCGACCAAGTACATGTTGCAGCAGGCGGCAAAGGAAATAAAATGCCTGCAGAAATGAAGCAGGAGATTATGGAAGAATTAGTCTTCGTTGAAAAAAAAATGGGAAGAAAGTATACTCAAGATGAAATTATAAAATCCACATATAAGATCATGCAAAAGCATGTTGCTTGATATTCTATTGAATTTATTGGCAATAAACTGCTTACCTCGTAAAGGCAATTTTGACTGATTAAATTAATTTCATTTCCTTAAAATTATGTATTCATCTTATGTCTCGGCAAATTAATCTCATGTTCCTGTGGATACGGTGCACGATGTGTCATACTAACATCTTCACGTAACTGCTCATGCACTTTATACTGCCTGTCATTGGTATTGGAATATCGGGGATCAGGAATAAAAGGCATTTTTGCCATCTTTGTAACGGTAATGGTTGGAAAGTGATAATCGACCTCAACACTACCCAACAGCAGGTAGCAGCCTCCTCCCTGAAAGGGATATTCCTTGAGGCTTCCCGTAAAATGGGCTGTATCAAAAAATACGCCTTCTGCATCTACCCAAGTACCGAAATACATGGCGCCCATTTTTGTAGGAACATGTTTTCTGGATACCAGATAAGCAAGCATACGTACCGTTTTTTTATGATGTTTCAAAAGGTCCTTTGCCATTACGTCCCCCCTGAAATTTGTCTGAAGCAGATCAAAAGGAGTGCAGGAAACCGGAAAACTCAAAAGTTCGATCTCATCAAAGGCATCTTCAAATGGTGAACGTTCCAATTTAGGAAGTTCATATTCCCTGACAGGCTCCTGAAGGAGCAGCAGATTTCTGTTCTCAGGTTTGAAATTCACTAGTATTAACCGGGCGATAACCAGCAGCTGGTTTTTTGTTTTTCCGGTAAAGCGGAATGCATCTATGAAAATGAGAATCTGTATGGCTTCAATACCGATAGGAATACGGTTTATAAAATCGTCGAGTGCTTTGTAGTCTCCATTAGTCTGACGTTCTTGTTGTATCAGAAGAGCCGTTTTTGTATCCAGCCCCTGCAGGTGCATAAATCCCAGATACACATCACACCCATAAAGTGTAGTTTCAAATTCACTTTTATTGACACATGGATTATGTATTACAGCTCCCGACATTCTGGCCTCATGCACATAGACTTCTGTGCGGTAAAACCCTCCCTGATTATTAATGACGGCCACCATAAACTCGATAGGATAATGCACCTTTAAATAAAGACTCTGGTAGCTTTCAACCGCATAAGAAGCGGAGTGTGCCTTGCAGAACGAGTATCCTGCAAAGGATTCGATCTGGCGGTAGATTTCCTCGCTGAGTTTCACAGGATGCCCCTGCACTGAGCAGGATAGAAAAAAATTGTCCTTCACTTTCTGCAGCGCTGCTTTGGAGCGTCCCTTTCCTGACATGGCACGGCGCAGGATATCCCCGTCTGCCGCAGGCAGGCCGCCATAATGCAGGGCAATTTTGATTACGTCCTCCTGATATACCATAATCCCGTAAGTCTCGCCTAACTGCTCCCTGAAAACCGGATGGAAGTATTCGAATTTATCGGGATGATTATGGCGGAAAATGTACTCTTTCATCATACCGCTTTGGGCAACACCAGGACGTATAATCGAGGATGCCGCCACGAGTGTTTTATAATTATTACAATTTAAGCGACGCAGAAGTCCTCTCATAGCCGGACTTTCTATATAAAAACAGCCTATAGTCCTGCCGATAGCTAAAAACTCATTGCAACTGGCTTCATTTTTTGAAATGGAGGTATCCCGTATATTCACCTTGATGCCGCGATTCTTTTCAATAAGTTTCACGCTGTCATCAATATGCCCGATACCGCGCTGGCTTAAGATATCGAATTTTTCAAGTCCGATCTCCTCTGCCGTATGCATATCAAAAAGTGCAATGGGAAAGCCTTTGGGAGGCATCTCCAGTACGGTGTAATTGGTAATAGGCTCCTCAGAGATGAGGATTCCGCATGAATGCATACTTCGTTGGTTGGGATATTTCTCCAGAAGCATTCCAAATTCCTGTACCTCCCTGACCACTTGATTTGTGGCATGCAGTTCCATGGGATTTTTAGCCAAGGCATCCAGCTCTTCTTTTGGAAGCCCAAAGACTTTTCCCACTTCGCGAAATATGGATTTATATTTAAACTCAACGTTAGTCCCGCAGAAAGCAACGTGCTGGTGCCCATACTTAGTGAAAATGTATTCCAGTATTGTATCGCGTTCTTTCCACGACCAGTCAATATCAAAATCAGGCGGGCTCTTACGGTTTATGTTCAGAAACCTTTCAAAATACAAATCCAGTTCCAGCGGACATATGTCGGTGATGCCCAAGCAGTAAGCTATTATACTGTTGGCACCACTGCCCCGCCCGATATGAAGAAAGCCTTTAGAAATACTGTATTGGACAATATCCCATGTAATTAAAAAATACCCACTGAACTCCAACTGATCTATTACCTTGATTTCTTTGAGCATACGTGCTTTTGCCTCTTCATTGTCTTTTCCGTAGCGCCATTCAAGCCCCTGCTCTGCCAGAGAGGTCAGCTGGTCCATATCTTCCTTACGACTACCAGTGAAATATTTCTTGTTCTTAGGTGTTTTAAAATCAAACTCAAAATTACACTGCCCGATGATTTTTTCGGTGTTGGCTATAATTGCGGGATACTGGGCGTAACAGGATAAAATTCTCTGGACGTCCACCATTATCTCAGAGTCTTTACAGCAGTCAGCAGCCGTGAGTCTGGACAAAATAATATTCAGGTCAATTGCGCGCAGGATTTTGTGCAGTTTATATTCCTTTTTGTTTCGGAAGGTTACCGGCTGAAGTATCACCATTTTTTCCTGCATGTTTTTCCAATCCGATAAAACCAATTTGGGCAGCTGCTCGGGGCGAATTCCGATAAACTCATTTTCTTTTAAAACAGCTGGTACATTCTCCAGTGGATAAATGATAATGACATGCTGAAAATCAGGAGCAGCAGGCGGTAAAATAATATCTTTAAAATTATGCTGGGTCAGAAACACGTTCATTTCAGCCAGACCTTCTGCATTTTTTGCCAGACCAATAAAACGAAGCTGGTGATCCCATCGAAATTCCATCCCGACAATAGGCTTAATGCCTGCATCACTACAGCCTTTTATGAATTCATAGATTCCTGTAACGGTATTTATATCGGTGAGTGCCATAGCAGTAACTCCGCACCTTACCCCATGAGCAATCAATTCCTCCACAGGAATGGTGCCATAACGCAGGGAATGAAAGGAATGGCAATTGAAATACATCTACTGGGATTTACGTTTTAAAATTTCATTTTTATTGTTGGGTTTAAAGGTGGCACCGGCGCAGCGCATCACGGAGTCAAAACCGTATCGGGTTTTTATTCGGTCCATAGCCTGATAGAGAGCCAGCATTTCCTCAGTATCCTGAAAAAGATCGATCTGATAGGTTCCGCGGACAAGCCCGCTGAAACGAATTCCGATAAGGCGAAGACGCATGCGGCGCTGGTATAATTTATCAAACAATTCCGTAACAATTTGGTTCAGTATATGATCTGCAGAGGTATATTGAACTCTGCACTGCTTGGTTTCGGTATCAAAATTGGCGTATCTGATTTTGACCGTTACTGTTGAGGCCAGCCACTGCTCTGATCGCAGCTGAAACGCAAGTTTCTCGACCATACCATGCAGTATTCTTCTAATGAGATCAATATCGATGGTATCCTGAGGAAAAGTTTCCTCGGTGGAAATTGATTTTCTTTCCGTGTAAGGCTCGACAGGATTATTGTCAATGCCGTTGGCTTTTTTCCATAGCTCGATTCCGTTCTTGCCGATCATTCGCTGGAGGGCTTCTGCGGGCATTTCAGAGAGGGTCTGAATAGTCCGGATTCCAATTCTGGAAAGCATCTGAAAGGTTTTCTCCCCTACCATTGGAATTTTCTGGATGGAAAGCGGATTTAGGAAAGGCTGCACCAAATGCTCCGGGATTTCAAGGTTCTGTTTTTGTTTTCCTTCGCCTGTACCAATTTTGGAAACGGTCTTATTAACGGAAAGTGCAAAGGTTAATGGAAGGCCTGTTTCACGTATTATAGTCTGGGCGAGTTCATTTGTCCATTTGTAACTGCCATGGAATTTATCCATTCCTGTGATGTCAAGATAAAACTCATCGATACTGGCTTTCTCTACCACCGGAGCTTTTTCCTGAATAATTTCTGTAATATCGTGGGAGAGACGAGAATATAATTCCATATCCCCTTTCATAATTTTGGCCTGCGGGCAGAGTTTCATAGCCATATGAATGGGCATGGCCGAGCGGACACCAAAGCGTCTGGCTTCGTAGGAGCATGATGCCACTACTCCCCTTTCCCCTCCTCCGATAATCAGCGGTATCCCGTTTAATTCCGAATTTGTCAGCCTTTCACAGGAGACAAAAAATGTGTTCATATCTATGTGTACAATTGACCTTGCCATATCCTTCTCATTTTTATACGAGTCAAAAATAGCACAGATAAGAACAAAATAAAATTTTTAAATGTTACATTTTAGAACAAATTGTAAAATCTCTTAATTTACAAGCTTTCCAAAAACTTCAAAAATAGAAACTAAAGAAAAAACTTATTGATTAACTTTCCAATATAAAACTCAGAAATACTAAGGTAAATTCAAACTACTTTTTAAGAATGTACAACTGATACAGAATAGAAAAATGTTGGAATAAACGAATACCTATGGTTTTTTATTGAATCTTAATTTTTAAACAATAAACACAAAATATTAAGATTAGCTATCAGCAGGGTTATATTTACTCATAAAATCCGAAACTTTTACTCTGCTGACTTTATTTTCGGGATGTTTGTACAGCAAATTACCATCTCCTATGTCCAGGAAAATTGGCGCGGCAGCTGAGGCCCAGCTTTTCCTTTCGCGTTTCCAAGACAGGATTAGTTTGTCCTTATCTTTAATAATTTTATTTCTTTCTTCATCAAAATCAGCTTCTAATTTTTCCAAATTTGTTTTGATATAACTATCGATTGAGGTTTTTAAATCCTGATATTTCAAATTATTCTCCGCATTCTCCCACTTCAAAAACGAAATTTCTCTTTTAAGCTGGGCAATTTCGACTTCCAGATTTAGATACTGAGAGGCTACGGATTTCAATTCCTTTTTCAGGTCTGGTTTCAGCTTTTCAAGTTCATGTAAAATCTCATTACGCTCCTTATAAAGTTTCTCAATTTCTAGAGTGTTTTCTACAGTTGCACTCAAGAAGTGCTTATTGCGTTTCAAGTCCCCCAACAACCTAAAAAATGTCTTTTTAGTAGGAATTGCATCGTCACCGATAATCTGTATAAGAGATGGGTCGACAAATAAGTTTTCGCTTTGCCAGGTAATTATAATCTGCTCGGCAAATCTTTCTGCATTTTTATTGTAGCTGTTGAAAAGATCAGTCACAGACTCCAACTCTTTTAACGCATCTTCCCTAGATTGGATTTCAGAATTCAAAGTATTTTGTTTCTTCTTTATATTCTGCAGTCCAAGAGAATTGTGTTTACTTAACAAACTTCGCTGTGTTGCATAACGAAGTTCGATTTCTGCCAGTTGTTGATCTGATATATTTTCAATAATCAAATTATCTTTAAAAGTCTGCGCATTGATGACCCAAATCATCTTTTCATAAAATTTTTCCCGCTCGGCAATAGTTGATGAAGAAATCGTGGAATTTTGAAATTCTATTACGATTCCATTTGGTGTAAAAATATCGGCGATGTGTTTTTCGTCATTCTTTTCTATGATTGTTTCCTGCCACTCAAATGGAAATTTGTTTTTCCAGGCCCGATGCCACTCGGTTTCACCTTCTTTCCATAAGTCGCAATCTGCGTTATGGACATGCTGCCAATGCCAAATGTAAATTTTGCCGCATCTTCCTCTTACCTCTTTTTTGCAGAAGCCGCATATGGCCCTTTCTCCGGAATAAGCAGGAGTAATCTTTTTTCCACTAATGTCTATCGCATGCTGCATAGTCGAAATAATGACAGTTAAGTTATGAATGTATGAATCAAAATGACATCATATTTAGTTTCAAATTTATCATTTTTTCCTTAGTAAAAACTTTCCCAGTCCGGAAACGATCGAAAACCATAATACTGGTCTTCAATCTTATATGGATACATTAACGAATATTCCCATGCAAATATACAATTCAGCATTCAACCGCTGCCAGCTCTGGATCTGAATTGCTGTAACCTCCTATTCGATTTTAAGTTTAATTCTTCTGCTATTTTTTCAACACTAAATAAGCCAGAGCAGGATCATTCAGCAACCTCTCCATCTCAGAATGGATTATATCCTGCATATCCTGTTTTATCTGCAGGTAATTTCGCTGGATCATAACGTTATCCAATTTACGCACAGAAGGTATTTCTTTATAGTTATCTACCTCTTCTTTAAGCGCTTGATGATCATTAATAATTTGACAGTGAAACGTCTTTAGTTCGATTTTGCAATCCGGATTATCTGCAACCATTCCGACGAATTCACCAGAACTGAGGCCTGAAATTTTTGACGGCGGTACAGCTGATTCCAATTGTTTGGAACGGCTAATTGATGTATCTCCACTATTGATCGAAAGGCTTTCCCTGTCCTGCATAATCTTTCCAAAACGTTCTGATAACTGTTTGGAGGTATCACCCGTAACCTGCCCGCTGATAATGTTTCCGGTAATATTCATAATGACATCTGCCTGTTCTTTTCCATAGTCTTTACGAAGCTGGCTAAAATCCTGAATACCTAAACAGGTAGACACTTTATTGCTCCTCGCGGTAGCAATCAGGCTGTCCATATTGTTGAGATATATCGTTGGAAACTCATCGAAGATCAGACTTGATTTCATCTTCCCTTTTTTATTTACAAGCTTTACAAGCCTATTGACATACAACGACAATACAGCCCCGTAAATTTGTATTTTCTGCGGGTTATTTCCCATGCAGACAATCTTCGGCTCCTCAGGATTATTAATATCCAAAGTAAAGTCATTTCCAGACAGCACATAATACAACTGAGGAGACGAAAGTCTTGCCATAGCTATTTTTGCTGAAGCGATTTGTCCCTCCAATTGCTCCATCACATCTGAAAGGTAAGCATTTACAAAAGGATTAATCAGCACTTCAATTTCTTTCTCAGTTCGAAGCAGTGTAAAGAGACTGTCATAATCCACCTGCATGAGTTCAATAACATGAGGAAGGGTACAGAATTCACCATCTTTATACCTTCTCAGATACCATATAATAGCAGATAGAAAGTTGATTGGAGATTCCACAAAAAAATCACCTTGTCTTTTAATCCATTCCCTATTGAGTCCCATTAATATGGTTCTCGCAGATTCAGAGGCATCTGTGATATCCTCCATATTTTGCGGATCCAGAGGATTGCATCGGTGCATAATATTGTCGAAGTTTATAAAGTAACATTTAGGAGTAATCGAGTAAACATGCTTGTGATTTTCAAAGGTATTATACACAATTTTCGACAGGTCATCGTACTTAAAATCATAAACAAACATGCTGAAACCTTTCTTTATATGCTGAGTAATTACATGACGAATTACAAAATAAGATTTCCCCGACCCAGGTGTCCCCAAAACCATTAAAGCCCTAAACGGGTTTATAATATTTATCCAGCTGTCTCGAATCTTATCTTTCAAATAATACCGAGCAGGCAGGTTGATAGAATATTCATTTTCCAAGAGTCTTTCTTCCTGAGGAAAGGTTTCATTTTCCTTATTAAAAATATCCTTTTGATTTAGTCTGTTCTTTATGATACGCGACATTAAAGTTCCTCCTGAAAGCATCAATAGAAATCCTGCTGATGTAAGTATCATGTAGGCAATAGCTTTGTGAGTAACACCAACAGACAGAAAAAGGGCAAGGTAACTTATAAAGTACATTAACAACCCCGTTATACTATATGCAAAAGCAGTCTTATAGCTCAACTTTTCATCTTTTCTCCCTTTAGCACCAAGAAGGGAAATAAATAAAAACAACAGTATAAAAAATTTAGATTTATGAAAGCTGCTAAATATTCCCGTACGTTTTATATTGCTCAAAATCTTATCGGTAAACTCGCTTACAAATTGCCAGTGTTCAAAAGCAGCATAGCAATAATAATAAAAATGAATAACCAGAATAACGATGCTGATCAGCCTTGTCATATCCAGTATTTTTCTAAGTGCCTGTTCATTTTCTCCCGTCTGCATAGCCATGATTTCAAATTTTAGTGATTATCGGATTGTCCTTTTCTTTTTTTGTTTCTGCGTTTCCCTTTAAGCTGATTAGGAACGTAACTCGCTTCATATTCAGACTGGGTGAGTGTATCGAGTAATTTTACCAATCCACTATGCGAATCAGATGTTTTATTATCTTGAATTTTATCTTCAATGGGAACTTTATTATATTGTTTAGAGCTAAATTCAACATCTGATCTAATTACACTTTCAGAAGCAAAACTCCTTTCATTTTGTGCCTTACTATCCATTACATCACAGCGCTGCTGAATTGCTTTTGCACTGTAACTTTTTCCCAAAACACTTCCGTTAAAGACACATTTTGTGACATGATCTACATAGGTAATTCCATAAAGCAATCCTGCATTGCTTTTTCTAAGAACAGTACTTATCCCATCTTTTTCCAATACCTTTATCAATTCTGAAAGTGAAATATTTTTTCCAAAAAATGCCAGGTCAACTGCATTTTTAACCCTGCTCTTTTGAGATAATTTTGAAGTATTATTTGAAACAAATTTTTCTTCTAAAAACTTTAAGGTAGGCTTATTATAAAAATCACTGGCTTTAATTGGAACTCCGACCGGTTTTCCATTCGCATCCAGAATACGGTATACCAACCCTTTTGCCTTAAATATTCTAGAATCCTCACTTCCCCTGTCCGCCAGTACATTATATTGCTGCAACACAGCATTTAATTCTGAAAGATTCGTGTACTTATAAGAGGAAAGCACAACAGCCAGCACAGTTTTAATTGCTTTTTTAGATTGAATTTTTCCATATCTCACTTTGGACATTAAAATAGGTCTGAGTTCTGTATCTGAATTATTTTTACGCCCCTGGGCTTGTACCAGACCAAAGGATTTCTCAATTTCTTTTCTTGCAATTTCAGACTGGTTTCTGCCAATATTGTGCATATCGATTCTACTGCCGTCTTCTTTTACTTTTATCGATACTAAATGGATGTGCGGATGTCCTGCGTCATGATGCTGGTAGATCAAGTAAGGCTGTTCTGCAAAACCAATTTTATCCATATAAGCATGAGCGATTTCCACTAATTTTTCTTTAGGCAACCCTGTTTCAGATGGATCAAAATTCAATGAAATATGAACACTGTTACGCTTCACATTATCATTTAAGGCATTTTGTTTGAGCAGCCGGTTTAGCCTCATCGAAGCACTCATCTTCTCTATATCTACAGGATAATTTCCTTCTCCTATACATTGGGCAACTCCTTGTTTCACTTTGTTCTCATTATAGTTGAAAATGTTGTGAAGCGAATTTCCCGTCTTTATGATTGCAACCATTTTTCTGAGATTTTCTGAATGCTATTTTTTATTTCTTCAACCTTATTCAAGAGTATTTTTCGATCCAGTTCAGAAGTTATAATCCACGTCTTAAATTCAGGAATCTGCTGAAGTGTATGCAGCCTTTTTACTACCTGGTTAAAGTTGTTTCCAATGGCATGAAGTTCGCCTCTGAGCCTGATCATCTCAGACATAAATTCATCCAAAGACTGGTTGCGGTAATTGGTCGTAATTGGTTTGTTGAATAAATATTTCCTAATGTAATCACTCAGCTTTCTGCAGGTGCTGGCTTTCCATTGTCTATCTATTTTTGCATATTCCTGAGGCGTAAAGCGAAGCCCCACAATACGTGTTCTGTTTGAATTTTCCTTTTCCATCGTTTATCATTTTCATAATTTTCAAACTCTTTTTATATTTTCAGTTTCACTGCTCACGAGTTCCGAGTAAAGAGCAGCCAGATTCGGTTGTTTAACAACCGGACATCTGGCCGATTGCAGGAACGTGGCAATATTTCAGACCTTTAAACCAATTATAGAAATAACACAACATCTAAAAAGACTTAATTTAGGATGTACCATCTTATTTCAAGCGAAGTTAAGCATGCAGTCCGGATCTGGCACATCATGGACATATTATGTCTATGATACTTTAGAGTATGATTTATAACTTTATACAATAAATTATTAATTTAAATAAGTGAGAAATTATGATGACAACAAATGATGTAGCAAAGGTTTTTGATACTATTCTAAGTATCCCGGGCATGAATGAAGTGGTAAAGATTGATTTGAAAATTTCACGAAAAAATGTCCTTTTATTAAACCATGTAATTGAACGTGGTCTAACAGCAAAAGGAGATGATAAATCATCTGTTTTTTTGACAAGTATTCCGCAGGAAAATCTACAGGAATTAGAACAGTTTGGAAATGAATGTCTCCAAAAAGCAGGACTTATAGAACTCAGTAAAAAACTCAGTACACTGAGTGAAACTGGAAAGTGATCATAATGAATAAATGAATTGATGCCAATAAACAAATAATGTTTATTGGCATCTCCTTTTTTATGTAGTAAAGACAGTTTTATTTTTTTTAACTAACAATGAATGCTATTGGATAATCTGCGCACGTTTTTGATAATAACTTATAGAAACAAGTGATTTAATTTTGCCTATACTATCATTATATAATTTATAATCAATACAGTAGCTAAATATTATTATTTTAAAATTCATTAATTTCTAATTACTATGAAATCACATACAAATCTTAAGAGCATAATTTTGGAGTTAATTTGTTTACTGCTGGTGCTTTTATTTGTATATGCCGGAGTTAGTAAAATACTAGATTTTGAGAATTTTCAAATACAATTAGCACAATCTCCTCTGTTGAGTTCATTTGCCGGAATAATTTCCTGGGGAGTTATCATTTCAGAGCTCCTGATCTCAGTTTTACTTTTAATTAAGAAGACCAGAATAACTGCCTTGTATTTTTCTTTTGGAATGATGATAATGTTTACTACCTACATCTATATTATACTAAATTACAGTTCATTTATACCCTGCTCATGTGGTGGCATATTGGAAAAATTAAATTGGAAAGAGCACCTTGTTTTTAATATCTTTTTTGTGATACTATCTGGAGCTGCAATACTGATCGTCCCCATTATAAGCAACGCATCAGCGCCTTTTACAAAGGAAAGAAATAATAGATATTTTTCCTTGATAAGTTGTGCTTTACTATCTGTTATACTAATTGCAGGATTATTTATCAAGTCGGAAAATATGATGCAGTATGATAATTCATTTATCAGGCGCTATCCTCAGGGAACTGAAAAAAAGTTTGATGCTGACCTACAATACAATTCTTTTTATTTTTCAGGTATCTCTCACAACAAAATCTATTTAGGAAATACAAGTAATCCATTACTGGTAACAAT
>Ga0247812_10000252_pt1 | contig 48526 bp, 53 predicted proteins | sample UWRJL149409B1_FD_178011 | JGI IMG/M metagenome (GOLD analysis project Ga0247812, IMG submission 178011) | Plant litter microbial communities from Arlington Agricultural Research Station in Wisconsin, United States - UWRJ-L149-409B-1 | ecosystem: Environmental > Terrestrial > Plant litter >...
CGGCAGCACCATAATCAGCACGATCATGATAGGGAATGCAAAGATGTTGTAAATAGCGGAGATCTTTCCGCGTTTTTGTTCTTCGTCTATAGAGTTACGCAGCACCAGGTACGCGCAGTATAGTAAAAATGCAATTGCGGCGCTATTCTGTTTAGGGTCGTTGCTCCAGTATTCGCCCCAGGCGTATTTGGCCCAAATCATACCGGTTATTAGTCCTATTGCGAAAAAGAACATCCCGGTATTAACGCATTCTACTGCGATAAGGTCGTGCTCTTCTTTACCGGAGATGAGGTATTTAATGCTGTATACTACCGATATGGTAAACACCGTGAACATGGCTATCCACATAGGCACGTGGAAATAAGTGTTGCGGATAGTTTCGTGCAGAATAGGCAGGCGGGGCACCCCTATCAAAAAACCTGCTGTCAAAGTGTAAAATATCAGCACAACCGCTAACACCTTCCACCAGCTTTGATAAATAAATTTCATATAGTGCCGCAAAGGTAATAATATGTTCGCTGATGATGTGCGTTTGACGCTATAATTATCATTGTTACATTATCACCCGCGGTGTATTATCATGTTGTTTTGTATAGCGAAAGTTGGTTGAGGAATTTGCAGATTATACTCATACAAACCGCGTCTTTGCCTTTAGATTTGCTTTAACAAGAATAGTATAGGTTATTATTATTGTTGAAGCTTTCTTTTTGCTTCTTTTTCGAGGTACGAAGCAATTTTTTATAGAAAGGTTTACAACATGCATAGCGGCAATAAGCATGTCGAAGGTTGCTTCGTGCCTCAAAGACGCACCGGAGTGGTTTCACTAATGAAAACTGAACTAATGAACCAATTAATCCCCCGGCTCGTAATCTACGGGCAGCAGGTTGGCCAGTTTGGCTTTAGACCAGGTGCCCTCGTAAAGCGGGCTCTCGGATACGATAATGCCGTTCATGTCAAAAATAGAGTAGCCCTTAAAAAGGGTTGCCACAGTAGTTTCAAAATTTTCCATATCCAGCGGACGGAAAATATCCCTGAACACCGTTTCCTCGTGCCTTTTGGTGTAAACTATATACAGGTACGCCGGCACGGTTACTGCAAAAAGCCCCTCCTGCGGGGTGCTGCGGATAATATCATAAGCCTTTAAAGGTGGTTTTACCAATACTTCGCGATACCAGCGGGGTGTTTGTTCCTGATCTATCCAAAACAGGGCCGAATCGCGGTTGGTTTGGCTGAACTGTTTTATTTTACGCTGGATGAGTTCTTCCGGCGGGCGGCGCGGGTTGGGGCTGCGGGTGTAGTTGTAAATAACAAAGCCATCTTCGTTCAGCCTATTCTTATAAAGCGAGCGGTAAAAATGCTGCGCCGAACCGTAATAAGTTTCCTCGCGCTTGGCTTTCCATTTCTTCTTCTGCGACTCGCTCCCCGGTAGATCCTCAAACAGGGCCTTGCCCGAGTAGGATATAATATGCGACAAATTATCGCTGGTAAAATTCTTCAGCAAAAATTTGGTGCGGTAACCGAGAGCATCGTTCTCTACCACTAAAAACTCTTCGGATGATGCCTCCAGCACCTGCTTTTTACGGTAATAAACCAGATCGAGCACGCGGGGGTTTACCACTTTGCAGAGCTTGGCGTTATCATTAGTACCTATAAACTCTTTTTTAAACTGTTCAAAGTTTTTCTTCCAGTCGGCATTGCTTATGATGGATACCTGGCGCATCATCATCACTTTAGGCGTAAGCTGAATGGTTAGTTTGATGGGCGCATTGCCTACAAGTACCTTCTCGGTATATTCCTCAAAGCCAATGGTGGTTACCACCAGATCGTACTGGCCGGGCTTTACAGATCTGAGGGCAAAGGTACCATCATCGGCAGTAGCGGTGCCAAAAGTGGCATTGCTTAAAAATACGCTGGCACGCCCAACCGGGGTTTTAGTACCCGCGCTGGTGATAATCCCGCTGATAATGCCATTTTGCGCTATAGCTGCAAAGGGTAGTACTAAACAAATTATGATATAACACCAGCAACGCATTCTTATTGTTAAATCTTTTAGAGTATGCTAATAAAGTAAATATTTATGAAGAGCAGATGAAAAAAATGAAGCGTATTTAAAATGATACGAAGATAAGAAGCCTCAACCTGCCCTCTCCAAATGGAGAGGATTATATCCCTTAGCTATTAATCTCTCCACAAATATGGGAACAGGATCAGTGATGTGGCTATTACAATGGCGTTAATAGCTACCAGTACACCGATGTTGCCGAGGCTCAGGCTCCTGTCTATCCCATCCATGGCGGCCTTGCTCACCCTGATCAATAAAAGTATCACCGGGATGATCACCGGGAAGCTGAGGATAGCCATCAGTGTACCGTTGTTGCCCGCCTTGGCTGCGATGGCCGAGATCATGGTAAATACGGTTGAAAAGCTAATGCTGCCCAATAACACAGTAACGAAGTAAAAGGACAGATCGTTCACATTATTAGTAAAGAACAGCTTATACACGATCAGCGCAAGCACGCTTAACAGGCCCATCAGCAAAATATTATAAATGGTTTTAGAGAGGATTATAGCTTGCGGATGCGCAATGGTATAATAATAAAGCAGTCGGCCCTTACTCTCCTGCATAAAGCTTTTGGCTATGGCGTTTACGGATGCAAACAGCATAATGATCCAAAAAAGAATGTTCCACACAATGGGGTATCCCTGGCTCTCTTTAAAACCAGGATTAAGGTTAAAGGAGATATAACATACAAAAACAGTGGATACAATATACAGCAGCACACCGTTAAAAGCGTACTTAGAGCGCCATTCGAGGATGATCTCTTTCTTAAGCAGATTGTAGGTTTCGTTAAAAAGCCTCATTGAGCGCAAAGATAAGGGATTAGTTTTTACCACAGCAGGCGCAGAGAGAAAAACGCAACGGGTACAAAATTTTACCGCTCCCGGTTAGCAACAAACCATTCAACTTAATAAACAATTCCAACCAAATACATTTATTGCTTAGTTTTACAACTCAATGAGCAAACTTCAATTAACTGATAAATGGGTGCTGGTTACCGGGGCATCATCGGGCCTGGGGCAGGAAATGGCTAAACAGCTGGCCACTAAATACCGCGTTAACCTTATTATTGCCGCACGCCGTAAAGACAAACTCGACCAGCTTAAGGCCGAACTGGAATCTTCCGCCGGCGTTAAAGTAAAAGTTATCGTGGCCGATCTTTCGGTACATGCCGATGTGGTAAAAATGCTTGATGAAAGCCTGGCCGACGGCAAGCTCTACGGCGCTATCCTGAATGCTGGTGTTACCTTCTTTGGCCGTAATGCTGATCTACCCTGGGAACAGGCGCAAAGCATTATCCAAACTAATGTAAACAGTGTAGTATACATGACCAGCCGACTGGTTAACCATTTTGAAAAAGCAAAAACCGAAGGCGGCGTGATGATCGTATCCAGTATGGCGGCGTTTTTCCCGGTACCGTACCAGGCTATTTATTCGGCTACCAAAGCGTTCATTATGGCTTTTGCCAATGCGCTTTCTGTTGAGATAAAGAATCCTGCCTTATCGTTAACCGTGTATGCTCCCGGTGGTATTGCAACCGAGATGACGGAAGGGAAAAACTTTAACGACCTTAAAGGTTGGCTGATGCCGGTTCAGCAGGCTGCTACCGAAGGGCTTAATGCTTTTATCTCGCGTAAGCACGTGCATATCCCCGGCTTTTTAAACCGGGTGGGTAACGTGTTCATGGGCTTTATGCCACGTAAGTTCATCACCAAAAATATGGGTAAGGTATATTACAAAGCTTTGCTGAAAGCAGAAAGTTTATAAACGAGCATGCTGTACGAAACGTTCCATAAAACACCGGTTGGTTTTGCCCGTATCCGTGCTGAGGATGGTTGTATTACTTCCATCAGCATCAGGGATGAGAAATGTGTGGAAACGCCTGCAGAAACCCCGGAAATTGAAATGGCTGTTCTACAGCTTGATGAATACTTTGCCGGCACACGGCTGGATTTCGATCTGCCCCTTAACCAGGCGGGTACAGAATTTCAACAATTGGTTTGGCAGCAGCTTTTAACCATTGGATATGGCAAAACCATTACTTATACGCAGCAATCGCAGCAGATGAATAGTCCGCTGGCTATACGGGCCATTGCCGCGGCTAACGGTAAAAACAATCTGTGGATAGTGGTGCCCTGCCACCGTGTTATTGGCGCCAACGTCAGCCTTACCGGCTATGCCGGCGGCATATGGCGTAAACAGTGGCTACTGGAGCACGAAGCCCGCGTAATGGGCACCGGCCAAACTAAACTATTTTTTTAGGCGCATCGCTGCCGCTTACCAGTTTTAAGATCTTACTGTGCAATTCCTGAGGTTCAAATGGTTTAGGCAATACATCATTCATGCCTGATGATATGGCTTCCTGATGCTCATGCTCGTAAGCGGCGGCTGATAATGAAATGATAGGCACGCTCCGTTTAGGTTCTTCAAAATCCATCCGGATGCTGCGTGCGGCCTGGTAACCATTCATGCCGGGCATATGGGTATCCATCAATACCAGGTCAAAGCTTTCTTCCTTAAGCCGCTCTAATGCACTTGTGCCGTTGTCTGCCACCTCAACTTTTATATTCCAGTCTTTCAGCATTTTCACCAGCATAAACTGGTTTATCATGTTATCCTCGGCAACCAGCACACGTAAATCAACAAAAGGTGAGAGTGATTTGGCGGGCTTCCGGGTGCTATTGCTTTCGGGCTCGGTAGCAATACTAAACCAGTTAATAAAGTTAAACACACTACCTTTACCTACCTGGCTGCTTACAGTTAATTCGCCGCCTTTTAGCTCAACCAGCTTTTTAACAATGGTTAAACCAAGGCCGGTGCCACCATATTTATTGGCCGTATCATCTTCAGCCTGTTCAAAGGAATCAAAAATTTTGGAGAGCCTGTCTGTAGGGATCCCTATACCGCTATCCTCCACGCTGAACTTCAACTTTACTTTATCCTGGTTCTTTTGCAGTACCGATACACTTAGCTTTACTATACCCCTATCGGTAAATTTAATAGCGTTACTCAGCAGGTTCATCAGAATCTGGTTGATCCTTAACGAATCTATAGATAAAGTAGAAGGTACATCATTATCTACATCCAACTCAAACTGAATATCCTTTTCATCGGCACTAAACTTTAACAAGCCGTAAACCGAATTAACAATATCGCGCAGGTTATTGGCCGAACGCACAATATTAAATTTGCCGGCTTCTATTTTAGAAATATCCAATACATCGTTTATCACCCCAAGTAATGAGCGCGATGAGGTTTCCATCATATCCAGCAAACTACCCTGCTGCTCGGTGATACCGGTTTTGCGCAACAAATTGGTAAGGCCTATAATGCCGTTTACAGGGGTGCGTAGCTCGTGGCTCATGTTGGCCAGGAAGGTTTCTTTTACTTTTTTACCGTACTCCGCCGCTTCTTTAGATTTTATCAGCTGCTGCTGGTAACTCTTCTGCGGGGTGCAGTCGTTTATATTAAAAAACAATACTTTGTTACGGTAGGATACACGGCACTCCGTCCAGATAACGCGTTTATCAAACGTATCAAACTGAAACTCAAAATTGGCAAATTGCAGGTTATCCTTTATGGCCTCCCCTATTTTTTTACGGAAGACATCCCGTTCTTCTTCCACCGCCAGGTCGATAATGCTTTTACCCAGTATTTCGGCCTGCGTATACCCCAGCAGCTTTTCAACAGCTGGGTTAATAGTTTTTATCCTTAATGATGATGCATCAACAGTGGCAATTATATCGGCGCTGTTTTTTACAACAACGGCATAATTCTTAAGTTCCTCGCTTTTTTGTTTAATCTCTTCCTGCTGGCGCGCAAGGGTGATAAAGGAATCTACCTTGGCAGACGTGATATATGGATCCAGAGGCTTATATAGGTAATCTATAGCGCCTGCGCCGAAGCCTTTTACAGCGTATTTGCTTTCCTTAGATATGGCAGTTACAAATATTACAAGTATATCTTTTGTACGGGGGTTAGATTTCAGCATCTCCACCAGTTCAAAACCGTCCATCTCCGGCATTTGCACATCTACCAGCGCAATGGAGATATGGTTCTCCCACGCGATTTTGAGCGCATCGTTTGGCGAAGTTGTTGAAAACAGGCGGATATCATTGCGGCTAAGCAGTGCTTCCAGGGCAATGATATTTTCCTCTCTGTCGTCAACAATAAGGATATTAATGGGGGTCATTGGAAATAAGATAAGGTGCTACTGTAAACTGTTTTCTAAAAGCCTGAATATTTCAGTCGTTTTTAAAATGTATTCTGCTGCGTTGATGTTGATAGCAGCATTTGGCATCTCTGCCATCTCTGCATCGTCAGGGTCCTGAACAATTGTTAAAGCGCCGCTTTGGCGTAACTTTAATAACCCTTCTGCACCATCCTGGTTAGCTCCCGAAAACAATATGGCTGTACAGCTTGAACTGAATGTATCAGCAGCGCTTTCAAAGGTTACATCTATAGATGGCTTTGAATACCATATGGCCTCGGATACATCAAGACTAAAATACCCTTTGGATTCTATAAGGGTGTGGTAATTTGCAGGGGCTATATAAATGGCATTGCTGCCTATAGGCTCCTTGTCGCTAATTTCCTTCAGCAACATACGGCTATTTTCTGCGAACAGTTTTTCTATTTCGCTAAAAAAGTTCTTTTTTCGATGAATAACGATGATAACCGTTTTATCAAGGTCATGCGGAAACAATTTTACCAGCCTGAACAATAACTTAAACGACCCTGCAGAACCGCCTAACAGCAATACTTTAGAGTTGTTCCATCGCCGTATTAGTTCATTGTTAAGAGCCAATTTTCTGGTAGATATTTTCTTTTTGATTGATCACCTTAAACTTTTTACGGAAACTATCACTGCGGATAGTTTCTTTATTGCCAAGGCATAAATAACCCAGCGGGCACAAACTTTTGTAAAACACATCCAATATACGCTCCTGCAGCTCGGTTTCAAAGTAAATAAACACGTTGCGGCAGCTTATCAGTTGAAATTCGTTAAAAACGGTATCAGAAATAAGATTATGTACCGAAAACAGGGTATTCTGCTTTAATTCGCTGTGAATGGCGGCGGCATCGTACATAATGGTGAAATGATCTGTTATAGAACCTGGCAAGCCCGTGAACAGGTAATTTTCGGCGTAGCTTTTTATTTTGCGTAAACTATAAATGCCTTTGCGCGCCTCTTTAAGTACCTCGGTATTGATATCGGTACCGTAAATGAACGATTTATTTTTAAGGCCTTCTTCTTTTAATAATATAGCCAGCGAATATACTTCCTCGCCCGATGAGCAGCCCGCGCACCAAACTTTTACATGCTGGTAAGTAGACAAGTATGGCACCACCTGGTTGTTAAGCGCTTTGTAAAAAACCGGGTCGCGAAACATCTCAGTAACGTTCACCGTGATCTCTTCCAAAAACTCCTGGAAAAAATCCGGGTCGTTTACCAGTATGTGTTTAAGATCGTAAAACTCCAGCTTCTTCAGCATCATAATACGGCCCAGCCTGCGTTTTAACGACGCCTTTGTATAATCCCCAAAATCAAACCCATGGATCCTCTTTATCAGGTCTATCAGTTCTGTTAATTGTGTGTTTGTTAAACTATTATCCTTACCTAAAATCTCTTTCATATTAGCTATCCAGCCACAATTGCATCAAAGAGATCAACCTGTCCATATCAACAGGTTTGGTGATATAATCATTTGCGCCTGCTGCTATACATTTTTCGCGGTCGTCCTTCATGGCTTTTGCGGTTAACGCGATAACAGGTAACCTGGCCCATTTGTTTTGCTTACGGATATGCCTTGTAGCTTCGTAGCCATCCATTTTAGGCATCATAATATCCATCAGCACAATATCAATATCAGTAATTTCTTCCAGTTTGGCTATGGCTTCTTCACCGTCGTTGGCAATTACTACGTTAAGGTCGTAGCTCTCCAAAGCACTGCTCAGGGCGAAGATGTTACGCATATCATCGTCAACAACCAGCACCTTTTTGCCTTTTAATGTATCCTTGCTTTTGGTGATAACTTTCTTTGGTGCGGCTGTGCCTGAGGTTTGTGCACCTTCGCTAATTTTGTTCAGGAACAGGTTTACCTCGTCTATCAGCCTGTCTGATGATTTACTGGTTTTTACCACCATGGCGTTAGCGTATTGCATCAGCCTGTTTACCGATGTTTTATCCAGCTCCATCGCGGTGTTGATGATCACCGGCAGGGCGGCAAACTTATCAACCTCTTTAATTTTATCCAGCAGGTCTAAGCCCGAGATATCCGGCAGGTTCAAATCCAGAATAACGCACTGGTACTCGTTCTCGTGCAGCATGCGGAATGCCGATTCGCCATCGTAAGCCTGGTCTACAGTAATCCCTTGGCTTTGCATCAGATCCTTTAAAGCCTGGCTTTGCGCCTTGTGGTCTTCTACCAGCAAGATCTGTTTAAAGCGGGTGCCGCTGTTAACCATAATATCGGTAAACAGCTTATCCAATGTTTCGGTATTCACCGGTTTTTTAAGGAAGCTGATAGCGCCTTCTTTACGTACACGGTTGGCAGCTGCCTCCCCTGCCGACATCAGGTGAACCGGGATATGAATGGTTTCCTCGTCGTTCTTCAGTTCCTTCAATATCTGCCAGCCATCTTTACCCGGCAGCATAATATCCAGTATCACAGCGTCGGGTTGTTTTTCTTTGATGAGCTCAAACGCGCCGGTACCTTCGTGCTGCATAATGGCTTTGTAACCATGGTCGCGGGCGTAGTCCTGCAAAATGCTGGCGAAGTTTTTATCGTCTTCAACAATTACTACCACCGGTTCTCGGTTCTTGTCAACTTTTTTGGCGGCTGTGTTCAGGAAGCTTGCCGCAGGTGTAAAGCTTTCAACTGTTGGTACGTGCTGCTCTTCTATTTCTACATGCGCGGCTTCAAACGGCAGGGTAAGGATAAACTCGCTACCTTCGCCCGGCTCGCTATTAAGGCTGATGTGGCCGCCCAGTAAGCTGGCCAGTTCGCGGCTGATAGAAAGACCTAAACCTGTACCTCCGTATTTGCGGCTGGTAGAACCATCTGCCTGCTGGAACGCCTCGAAGATGATCTTCTGCTTATCCGCAGGGATCCCAATACCGGTATCTTTAATGCTAAAGCTGATGGTTTTGGCCAATGTGCCCGGTTTAGCGGTAACAGTAATAGAACCGCCCTCCGGCGTAAACTTAAACGCGTTGGAAAGTAAGTTTTTAATTACCTGCTCTACCCTTTGCTTATCGGTAAAGATGGTGGCAGGCACATCAAGCGCTGTTGTTTTAAATTTGATGCCCTTATTCATAGCCATCTCTGCAAACAGAGATTGTACATCGCCCAGGATCTCAGACACGCGGATATCCTCATTCTGCATATCCAGCTTACCCGATTCGATCTTAGAAAGATCGAGGATATCGTTGATCAGCGTAAGCAGATCGTTACCGGCGTTAAAAATTACGCTGGCATATTTTATCTGGTCTTCGCTTAAGTTTAGCGGCTTGTTATCTTTAAGGATACGGGCCAGTACCAAAATACTGTTCAGCGGGGTACGCAGCTCGTGGCTCATGTTGGCCAGGAACTCTGATTTATACTTGCCGGTTGTTTCCAGTTCTGTTGCTTTCTGGGTGATCGACTGGCGGGCCTCTTCAATAGCCTGGTTTTTTTCTTCCAGCAAACTTGCCTTTTCTTCCAATTCGGCGTTGATGGTACGGAGTTCCTCCTGCTGTACGCGCAACTCTTCTTCTGATGCCTGCAACATTTCTGTTTTGTTCATCAGCTCTTCGTTGGTAACGCGCATTTCTTCCTGTTGTGCTTCAAGTTCTTCGGCCTGCTGCTGGGTTTCTTCAAACAGATCGTGCATTATGGTGCGCGCCTGTGAAGTATTTACGGCAACACCAATATCGTTTGCCACCAGCAGGATGTATTCCTTAACAGCCTCGGCTACCTCATCGCGGAAACCTATCTCAATAACACCCTTCAGTTTTTTATCAAAAAAGAATGGCACAATAAAAGTTTCTATTAACTCGCCGCCTAATATGGATGAACCTAATTCCAGCTTATCGTTCAGTTTGCCTTTAACAACGGCCGCTCTGCCTTCTTTTGCAGCCTGGCCTATCCAGCCTTCGGATATGCGGATAGATTTTTTTATGGCAGATGGATCGCTGAATGCATAAGACGCGTACAGATCTAAACGATCTTCGGCATCGTTATACAAATACATGGTGCCGGTAAGCGCATGAGAAAACTGGCTAATTTCGCTCAGGATATTTTCAGAAAGCTCTTTCTCACTTTGCTGCCCCTGCATTTTTTCGTTCAGGTTGCCGGTACCGGTAAGCAGCCAATTTTTGGCTTCGTTCTCTAACAGTACTTTTTCAAGCTCAATATTGGCAACCCTTACTTCCTCTTCAACTTTTTTCTGCCTTGCAAATGTTCCCTGGATGTAGCGGAACATAATGATAACGATGAGCAGGAATACACTGCATCCAATCGCAATAATCATGATAGCCTGTTGCGACGCTTTATCAGATGCGGCTTTACGCTGTACTAATAAATTGCTTTCGGTTTCTATCACGCGCTTGTTAATATCGCGGATGCTATCCATGTTACCTTTGCCGTTTAAGAACATCTTATTGGCAACCATATAATCAAGCCCCTGCTTATCGCGGGTATCAATATTCAGTTTCAGCAAGGCCATCTGGCGTGCAACCAGCACTTTCAGCGAGTCGATACGTTTTACCTGCAGCGGGTTATCAACCACCATCTCGCCCAGTTGGGTAAGGGTTTCGTTAATGCGTGGCACCGCAACGTTATACGGATCTAAGAAATCTTTATTAGCCGTAGCGCCATAGCCGCGCATCCCGGTTTCACCATCTACAAGGTATTGGAGTACATTGTTGGTGGTTTTAATAACCTTTTGGGTATGGTCTACCCATACGGTATCGTCTTCCAGCTGCTGGATGCTTTTGAAAGATAATACGCCGACTACCAACACAAGGATTATTGATACTGCAAAACCTGCTAATACCTGGTTGCGAAAGGAAAGCTTTAACATTTAGTAAGATGTGGGTTAATGTGCTACAAATATGTTTAAAAATTTAATTTTAACTACACATATTCGTAACGAAATAACGATTAAACAGTTTGAGAATATTATGCCTCTTTAACAGGAATAATTGCGCTCTTTTTGGCAAACAGGGAACCAATTACCGCCAATACCGGACCGGCAAACAACACGTACCATCCCCATTTAAATTTAATTTGCCTGGTTAGGAAAGCGTTAATACCTTTAAACGGTATAAAGCTAAAGGTAGTTTTAACCTTTAGCACAGCTGCTATAAACAATAGCACCACCAATATTAATGAAATATAGGCAGCAAAACGGGTTACTTTAACCTGGTTTAGCACCGAGCAAATGATGCCGATAATACCTGTCATCATGAGCAAAAGGCCGAAGGGCTGGTTCATGCCGTAAACATTCCAGCTGAATATGCCCAGCGGGCGTAGCATAGGGCAATAGGTGCCGGCAATCAGAATAATAAAACCCAGTACCGATAAAATTGAAGGCAGGCGCATAGTGTTATCGTTGTATTTCCATTTTATCGGCAAAGTGGGCGCAGTAATCGCGCAGGTCTTCTACGATGTTGGTTTCGCCGGTGGCGCGTAAGAAGGTATCGCCCATGGTTTGCAGCGTTTCGTAAAAAAAGCGCTTCATCTCGTCTACAGGCATATCTTTTGTCCAAAGGTCGATCTTCAATGTATTTTTATAGCTCTGATCCCATAACGAGAGCATAAATGCCTGAACCGGCAGGGCTTCTTTATTTTTAGAATCGGTAGATTCCCACAGTATCTTTTCGGGAATGTTGTTATCGTCGAGTTGTACGGTAAGCTTAATTTCAGCAGTTTTCATTTAAAACAGTATCTATTTAACAAGTAAAAATATTATAGCCACCAAAGTTATAAAGCTTAGCTCGATAACCCACAGCTTTTTGGTTTCGGCAAAGAAATTACGGAAAATTATATCCAGCAATGACACAACTACCCCAAACAGGATAAAGATCCAGGTGATGGTACCGCTCCAGTGCTCGTAGGGGCTGCCGGTAATTTTGGCGCCGTTTAAAAAAATATAGCCTGCCAGTATAAACATTGCCGCGCTGGCAAAATTTAACGGACTGATCCTGAATTTACGTGGTTGATTAGCGCTTCCTGCCTGATCGTTTAGCTCCGCCATGTTTTACGGGTTTCTTATTAGATGGATGATTTGGGTTCTTTTTAGCCTTGGCTGCGTCAAACTTTTTAACCTGCGCCAATGATTTTTTCTCATGAAAAGCACCTTTAAAGTCGGGGTCTTCCTTGCGTTTCTGTAAGTCGATCTCGCGGGCCTGATCCTGGCGTTCTTCGTAAGGTGTTTCTTCAATGAACACCCCTACCGGAATGGCATGCACCGGGATGGTTTGCCTGATAAGTTTCTGGATCTTGCCGATGTAGTATTCTTCCGAAGGTACAGCAAAGGTAATAGCTACTCCGGAGTTATATGCCCGGCCGGTGCGGCCAATGCGGTGCACGTAATCCTCAATTACTACAGGTACATCAAAGTTTATCACGTGGCTCACATCGCTTACATCAATGCCGCGCGATGCTACGTCTGTTGCCACCAATATCTTCACCTCATCGTTTTTAAACGAGTTAATAGAGTTGATACGGGTATTTTGCCCTTTGTTAGCGTGCAGCACTTTCACACCATTTTCGCCATACTTACGCAGCAAGAACTTGTACACATCTTCCGCAGCTATCCGGGTTTTGCAGAACACCATCAGCTTTTTAATATCACCCTCTTTATCCAGCAGCGCCTTCAGCAGGTTAATCTTGGTTTTATTGTTGGGTACGTGGTACAGCTGCTGGTCTACAGTTTCGGCGGTAGTAGCCTGCGGGGTAACTTCTATAACTGTAGGGAACTCCAGGAAGTTATGCGATAGTTCCTGAATCTTCTCTGACATGGTTGCCGAGAACAGCAGGTTTTGGCGTTTAACCGGCACCACCTCTAAAATGCGGTTGATCTGCGGCATAAAGCCCATATCCATCATTTTATCGGCTTCATCCAGCACCAGGGTAGTTATAGTTTTGGTAACAATATGGCCGGCTATGTACACATCCAGAAACCTGCCCGGAGTAGCAACTATAATATCAACTCCCTTGTTAATATTTTCTATTTGTGTTTTGGGGCCAATACCGCCAAATAACACTACTACACGCAGATCTGTATTGGCAGCAAAGGCGCGAATGTTCTCCTCTATCTGCATAGCCAGTTCGCGCGTTGGCGATACGATTAGCGCACGCGGGTTTTCGCCCTGCGCGTATTTTAACTTCATTAATATTGGCAGCACATAGGCCGCGGTTTTACCCGTACCGGTTTGTGCAATGCCCATTACATCCTGCCCGTTCATTATCGGGGGAATAGCTTTCTCCTGTATAGGCGTAGCTTCGGTATAACCGGCATCTGCAATAGCATTCAATATCTGCCGGTTAAATTTAAAATCTTCAAAGGAAATGCCCATGGCGCAAAGATAGCTTTTTTTAGGAAGAGCGGTTTATTGTGTAAAAGTAGCCGCAGTAACAAAGGAATCAGAATTAACTTGTTGTTGGGATGGAAATTATAAATAAGAATATTAACAAAACCCTTTTTATATTTTATCTTGTTTCTTGGCTCTTAATTCTTGGCTCACCTTTCTATCTTTGTACTATGCCAACAACCCTCATTAAATCCGCCACTATTGTAAACGAAGGTAAACAGTTTGTTGCCGACGTATTGGTGAAAGACGGTTTCATCGACAGGATAGATACCACCATAAACGTAACTGCTGATAAAGAGATAAACGCCGAAGGCCTGTATCTTTTGCCGGGGTGTATAGATGACCAGGTGCATTTCCGCGAGCCGGGCTTAACACACAAAGGCAACATCCATTCAGAATCGCGTGCTGCGGTGGCCGGCGGCATTACTTCTTTTATGGAAATGCCCAACACCGTACCCAATACTTTAACGCAGGAACTGCTTGCAGATAAATATGAGATAGGCGCACATAACTCGCTGGCAAACTACTCTTTTTACATGGGTGCCAGCAACGATAATTTAGATGAAGTGCTGCGTACCGATATCCAGAATGTATGCGGTATCAAAGTGTTCATGGGCTCATCAACCGGCAACATGCTGGTGGATAACCCTACTACTTTGGAGCACCTGTTTGCCAACTCCCCCATGCTGATTGCTACGCATTGCGAGGACGAGGCCACCATCAAAAGCAACCTGGAACATTATAAGCAACTGCTTGGCGAAAACATAGCGCCTAAGATGCACCCCAAGATAAGGAGTGAGGAAGCTTGTTACCTGTCATCGAGCATGGCGGTGGCGCTGGCCAAAAAACACAACACCAGGCTGCACATTCTGCATATCTCTACCGAGAAAGAAACACATCTCTTCAGCAATGATATCCCACTGGAAAAGAAACGTATAACCGCCGAAGCCTGTATCCATCATTTATGGTTTACTGATGCAGATTATGAAACCAAAGGTAACCTTATCAAATGGAACCCAGCAGTTAAAACGGAGCATGACCGCGACGGCATTTTAGCTACCGTGCTTGACGGACGCATAGATGTAATAGCTACCGACCACGCCCCGCATACCATTGAAGAAAAAGCACAGCCCTACCTGCATGCGCCAAGCGGCGGCCCATTGGTACAGCACGCCTTAGTGGCTATGCTGGAGCTTTATCGCCAGGGAAAGATAACCTTAGAGCAAATAGCCGAGAAGATGGCCCATAACGTTGCCAGGTGCTTCCAGGTAGAAAAGCGCGGCTACATCCGCGAGGGCTACTGGGCCGACCTTGTACTGGTTAATCTGAACCAGCCATGGCAGGTAAGCAAGGCAAACATTTTATACAACTGCGGCTGGTCGCCGTTTGAAGGACAGGAATTTAAAGCCAGCATTACCCACACGCTGGTATCAGGCAATCTTGCTTACGAGAACGGCAAACTGATTGAGGGTGTAAACGGCAAACGGATGAGCTTTGTAAGATAACGGTTCTTCAACCTCTTCATTCAATAAAACAGGCGCAGGGATATCTATCCTTGCGCCTGTTTTAATATCTAATCAATCGCCACGTAAACCTTCGGCTCAATCTCTTCGAAGCTTTTGCCTGCTACATCGTACACATCAAAATCTGCGGTATAGATACGGCCCTGCGCGGTATCCCAAATGTGCTGCCAGGTTACGGCGATATTTTCAGGAAACTTACCCTGCGGTGTGTAAACATTGTACTTGCCTGCCGGGATAGCTTTACCGGTAAACCCTTCGGGCAGGTATTCTATCGAAGTCACTTTGCAGCCCAATATGGCGGTGTAGTAATCTGTATGGTCAGATTCATAATCGGTGTACACACAGTATAATTCATTGCCTTCCCTGTCTTCTAGTTTTTCGGTCAGGTTCTCCCGGGTAAACCTTTGCCATAGGTTGCCAATATCGGCACTTGCCTTTCCGTTCTTATTTATGGTTCTTACCGAGAGCCCGGCAACAAAAAACATGGGGAATTCTACTGTTTCTACACTCATATAGCTATATTACTATTTGTTATAACGGTTTATAATTAATTTATTAACAGGTTTATATGTAATTTATATAAATAGTTTATTAATGTATATTCAAGCACGTCGCTTCTTTAAGTTTATATCGATTATGATACCACAGATCAATCGCAAATACGGTTAGGCTTGATAAAGCTACCATACTTTTCATTAAAAAAGGCATTAACAGAATCATATAAATCGAACGCCTCCTACCCTATTTATTCAGCTTATTTGTTCTCCAACATCTCCTTTAACGCGCCGAAAAGCATCTGCCAGTTTTTCTCAGAATGCTCCTTTGAGGCTTCATCCTTATTATTATCCTGTGTAATTTTCAAGATGGTTTTGCCCTCCTCCTCCGTTAAAATATAGGTTACATTGGCGTAGCTTTCGGGTTTATCTTCCGTGCCGCCCATGCTGCTCCAGTAGGTATATTTTAAATATTCGCCGGGCGTTATTTCAAGAATCTTGCCTTTGTCTTCGTATGCTTTGCCATCCCATTCGCCCTTCCAGGTGATGGGGCTACCAACTTTCCAGTCGCTTTCCTGCATGGTGCCAAAGAAGTATTGCTTTACTATTTCGGGGTCGGTAATGCCCTTCCACACTTCTGCGGCGGGTGCGTTAAATGTAATTTCGGTTTCTAATGTGAGCTTTTCCATTTGTTATAATTTATCTGTTGGTGTTAATTTTCCTTTTATCGTGGCCGACCAGATCAGCTTAAAATCCGCCTCCCCTATCGCAAAAAAGCCGAAACGAAACCTAAATCCCCATGCCTGCTTGTTCTCAATAAACGCAAGCTTATCTATCAGCGGCACTATTGGCGTTTCTTCAGCCTCATAAAATTCCATATTATGGCGGTAAGGGGTAAAATCGTCGCTTATCTTATGCTGATAGATCTCATCATCGCTAACCTTACCTATAGCCGTAAATGCCTGCAATGGCTCCTTGCCGCCATACTCCTTTTTGGGCGAATACTACCCAATCTCCTTTTTGTAAGCGCTTAAGCGGGGCTTCCTTCCCGTGATTAACCTGCATAAAACTACCTGCAACACCTCGCTCCAGGTGATCTTTTGACACAACAACTATCCAGTATCTGGCTTCAATTTCCATAGATTAACTAAAATAACAGCGTATACTGTTTCGTTTCACCGGCAAAGAAAGGGTTACCATTGACAACAGTATGTCAGCAGTGCTTCAGATAAAAGAATAAAGAAAGATAGAATAAGCAGGAAGATAAAAGAGAGCCGGCAGGCCGGTCATATAAATACCACCCTGCCGTGAGTATTGTTTAAAACAGGTTGGTTCTGTTTTTAACCCAGTTAGATTCCGTTGTTGTTGCAGATGCAGCAGCGGTTATCTTAGTTGTGTTGAGGAGTTTTTCCATAATTATAGCTGCTATCAGCGCTTCATCTGCATTGCCAGCTTGCAGTACTTCGGGGGTAAAATACTTCTTTACAAAGTGCGTATCAAACTGACCGGAGGTAAATGCTTCATGCTGCATTACAAACTTACCAAAGGGTAGCGTGGTAACAATACCGGTTATTTTATACTCGTCTATAGCCCTTATCATGCGTTCTATGGCCTCAGCACGGTCTTTACCAAAGGTAATAAGCTTGGCAATCATCGGGTCGTAATAAATGGGAATCTCCATGCCTTGTTCAAAGCCATCATCTACCCGCACTCCGGGGCCTTTGGGGGTAATGTAGGTTTGTAAAGTACCAATATCCGGGAGGAAATTATTGGCCGGGTCTTCGGCATAAACACGCAGTTCCATGGCATGGCCTATAATCTTCAGGTCGGTTTGTTTAAAGCTGATGGCTTCACCGCGGGCTATTTTTATCTGCTCTTTAACCAAGTCTATACCGGTGATCAGCTCCGTAACCGGGTGCTCTACCTGCAGGCGGGTGTTCATCTCCAGGAAATAGAAGTTCAGCTGCTCATCCATAATAAACTCCACTGTACCCGCACCGGTATAATTAACCGAGCGCGCCACATCCACCGCGCAGCGCCCCATTTCCTCGCGGATCTGCGGCGTTAAAACCGATGAAGGCGCTTCTTCTACCACCTTTTGATGGCGGCGCTGTATCGAACAGTCCCGCTCAAACAGATGCACGATATTGCCATGCGTATCGCCTAAAACCTGGATCTCGATATGCCTTGGCGACGAAACATAGCGTTCTATAAATACCGAACCATCGCCAAAGGCCGATGTAGCCTCGGATACGGCAAGGTTCATTTGTTCTTCAAAATCTTCGGGAGCATCCACTATACGCATACCTTTACCGCCGCCGCCCGCAGCGGCCTTGATAAGGATAGGAAAGCCTACTTCTACCGCACGTTGCTTAGCCTCGGCAAGATCTGTTATGGCTTCTTCGGTACCGGGCACCATAGGGATGTTGTACTTTAAAGCAGCGGCTTTGGCAGAAAGTTTATTGCCCATCACCTCCATCGCCTCGGGCGACGGACCAATCAATATCAACCCGGCCTCGCGCACCTGCCTTGCAAAAGCCGCGTTTTCACTCAAAAAACCGTAGCCCGGATGTATCCCTTCCGCACCTGTTTGTTTACAGGCAGCGATGATCTTATCACCCACAAGGTACGATTGATTGGAAGGCGCTTCGCCGATAAACACCGCCTCATCAGCATATCGAACGTGCAGGGCATCGCGGTCTGCAGCCGAATAAACGGCCACTGTTTTTATCCCCATTTCGCGCGCGGAGCGCATTACACGCAAGGCAATCTCGCCCCTGTTGGCCACCAGTATCTTTTGCATAGATAACAAATGTAACAGATTAGTTTAAAGGATGAAATGAGTGAATAAAAAGATATGAATTATTACAGCTGCAATCGATTTATTTGTAGAGGCACGAGATATTGTACCTCGCCCGTGCGTATTAAGATTGTTTACAATAGTACTGTTGGAGGCGCAAAATTTTGCGTCTCTACATAAAGAAATAAGAAACTACCCTACTAAACTTTCCTGCTCAATTTTCTTTTGCAGTTCCAGTATGGCGCCAATGAGGGCTTCGGGGCGGGGCGGGCAACCTTGTACGTAAACATCAACGGGGATCACCCTGTCAACACCCTTTACTACGTGGTAACCGTGCTGCCAATATGGGCCGCCGCAGTTAGAGCACGACCCCATCGAGATCACATATTTAGGATCGGGCATTTGTTCGTACAGGCGTTTAATACGCTCGGCCATTTTAAAGGTAACGGTACCGGCTATAATAATAACATCGGCCTGGCGGGCAGAGGGGCGCGGGAACACACCAAAACGATCCAGATCATATGTAGCGGCCATACTGCCCATCATTTCTATCGCGCAGCAGGCTATGCCAAAACTCAGGGGCCATAGCGATGATAACCTTGCCCAGTTGAGCAGATCGTTCATTTTGGTGACCACTACGCCACCGCTTTCGTTAGTCAGGTCAGGCGTCATTGGCTGGCTTTTTAAATGCTGGTTTAAACATTGGCTTTTTTACCGCGGTTACGTTGGAAGCGATGGCGGCGGTTGCAACCATTACGGGTTCTGGGGTATTCATACTAAACTTCCTCACCTTAAACTTACTTTGCTGCGCGTTAATATTATCGTATAACGATTGCGGGATGCTGGTGCCCGATTCCGGCACTGTTGGGTTTGGTTTTATCCAGTCCAGATCGCCTTTGCGCCAAACGTAAACAAGGCCCAGTATCAATATACTTAGGAAGATAAACATTTCGCTTAGCGCTACCCAGCCCCATCTTGGGTCAAGCTTCAGAATCTCTTTATTGGCGAAAATGGTTGCCCATGGAAACACAAAAACCATCTCCACATCAAATAACAGGAACACCAGTGCGATCACATAAAAGCGGGAATTGAAGGGCAGCCAGGCGTTTCCGGTAGGTTCTTCGCCGCACTCGTAGGTGCTAAGTTTCTCAAAATTAGGGTTTCGCGGGGCCAAAATACGGTTCACAAAAAACAGCAGGCCTATCATTACGATGCCTGTAATTAAAAAGATAAGTATCTTTCCAAATTCTGATATTTGCGAAACATCATTCATGACAGCAAATTTAACAAATCCATCGCACTTTGATGCTATAATAATTGGCGGCGGCGCCTGCGGACTCATGTGCGCAGTACAAGCCGGCTTTTTAGGCAAGCGCACCCTGGTGCTTGAAAAGAACGACCGCGTTGGCGCCAAGATCCTCATCAGCGGCGGCGGCAGGTGCAATTACACCAACCTGTATGCCACGCATAAACAGTTCCTGTCGCAGAACGTCCACTTCTGCCGCTCGGCCCTGGCACAGTGGACCGTGGATGATACCGTTACCTTTTTCGAAACCTACGGCATAGAAGGCAAGGAAAAAACCCTTGGTCAATTGTTTCCTGTAAGCGATAAGGCGAAGGATGTGGTAAACGTTTTCACCAGTTTATGTACCGATCTTGAGCAGGAGATCTGGTGCTTTACCGAAGTAACGGCTGTGGAACAAGCAACAGGTGGCTTTAACGTTACCTTTAATAAGGATAGCCGTTCGCAAACGCTGTTCACGCCAAAGGTGGTGATGGCATCCGGTGGCTTGCCTATCCCTAAAATGGGTGCTACGGATTTCGGGATGCGTACCGCCCGCAAATTTGGCATGCAGGTTACCGAAACCTCACCTGCCCTGGTGCCGTTAACTATTACCGGTAAGGATCAGCCCTGGTACGAAAAACTCTCAGGCAACAGCGTTTTCTGCCGGGTATGGAACGACAGGGCCAGCTTTGAAGAAAACATCCTGTTTACCCACTGGGGACTAAGCGGACCAGCCATCCTGCAAATTTCCTCTTACTGGAAACCCGGCGAATCTATTTTTATAGACCTGCTCCCCGGTAAAGATATTGTTGAAATGATATTGCAGGAACGCGAGCAGAACGGCAAAAAGATGCTGCTGGCCTATCTCTCCGGTTTATATACCCGCAAATTTGCCGATGCGCTGAGCGATTATGTTCCCGTAGAAAAGAACCTCGCATCGCTCACTAAAACAGAACTTGAAGATATCAGTATTCTCATCCACGAGTTTAAAGTAAAACCTGCCGGCACAAAAGGTTACGACAAAGCCGAGGTAATGACCGGCGGCGTGGATACCAACGAACTATCCTCTAAAACCCTCGAAGCCAAAAAAATCCCCGGCCTGTTCTTCGGCGGCGAGTGTGTAGATGTTACCGGCTGGCTCGGCGGTTACAACTTCCAATGGGCCTGGGCCAGCGGGTTTGTGATTGCGCAGGGGTTGTAAGGCCTCAACACATTGTCATTTCGATGAACAGTGCGTGGGCCAAGTGCGGGGAGTGAAGAGAAATCCTGTTCATAAGACAGGTCGGTTACTTTGCATTATGAACAAGATTTTTTCACTTCGTTCAAGAGATAGTTCTCGTCGCTGCGCTTCCCTCGGATGACAAAATATAAGTGAAAAAAGAAGAAAAACTCCCCCCTACATCCAGATAAACGGATCGCCCGAGGCGATGTGCTTTATTTTCATGCCCGGCAATTTTGGCTGCAGCCATTCTACAAAGTACTCCATACCGGATTCTTCACTTTTTTGGTGACCGAGCACGATAAGCGCCATTTTCCGCCCCTGTAATACGCCGTCGCGGGTGTATTCGGCAGTTTCCCATTCAGATACTTCGCCTACTATCAATACATCCGGCTGCTCGGGCACTGCAATGCTCATTTGCATTTTGCCGCCCGCCGCGCCGGGGATCAGAGTTACTTTTTCGCATTTCTGCTTTAAGTCGCCAATTACGCGCAGGTGTGCAATATCCAGCGTCTTTTTTAAATGCTGCACCATATCACCGAGGGTAACAGCAGTCAACGTTACGCCATAGCTGCCGGGTTTGTAATATTGCAGCCACCCGGTTTTCTTTAAAAACCCGTAATATATTACATCAGGTTTTATACTGTGAATATAATCATGGCAGCGCCAAACGGTAATTTTGTATTTATCCAGCAGTTCTATTTTCTGTTTAACTACCGGGTTATCCTTTACAAAATTCTTGTCGTCGGTATGATTATAAAAGGTGGGTTCGTGGGCAATAATAAAGTTAGCACCCAGCTTTGCGGCCTGTTCTATAACGGTAGTAGTAGCAAACATGGTGGTAACAATGCCGGTAACCACGGCATCGGCACTACCCGATTTCAGGGTATCTACCGTACCGGGTATTGGGGTTAAACCGCCTTCCTTTAGTATCAGGTCGATAATTTGCTGCACGGTATATTGGGCATTCATAGGTATAAAGCTACCTTTAACAATGCCGGGTATTAAACTAACCAATGCCAGCGCACCGGCAGATTTTGCGGTTGTCTCAATAAATTTTCGTCTTGTGTGTTCCATAGTAATGATGCAAATACTTTAAGGCGCGGGCTGCACAACTTCTCTTATAGATGCCCAGCCGGTAGGGCTGCCTTTATACTTTAAATATACAACTATTGCCCTGCCTTTAAATACAAAAGGTTTCCCTCCTGCTTTTGGTGTGCCTTTAATTGTAAAAAGATTGAGTTGGGTAGCGGTTTCGCCTTCAAAGAAAACATTCTCTACTTTGTTCTCAATAAACTGGAGCTTAAATGTTTTAAATGTGCCTGCCAGGTTTGCTTCAACAGATTTTCGGCCTGCAAGGTAAGTGCCGTAGCTAAGCGCTTTAACAACATCCGGATGGTGATATTTCATCACCTCCTTTACATCACCTTTGGCAAACGCTGCCTGTATCATTTTACTTGTTTGTGCTAAAGCAGCACGGTCTGCTTCGGAACCTACAGCTTTAGTATTAGTACAGCCATAAAAAGCCGAAGCTATTATAACCCAATAAAAAAATCGTTTCATAATAGCTTCGTTAATAAGTGTGTGAATTTATTTCTGCGGAGGAGCAGCCGGCGGAGGCGTACCACCTGCTGGCGGCGGACCTCCCGGAACACTACCCGGCGGCGGGCCACCCGGGCCTTTACGACCTGCTGAAGCCTGCACCACTTCCGGGTGCGAAACACCATGATGGCATGAGTTACAGTTAACACCTGTGGTCATCATCATACCGGTGCTGTCCTTTTTAGCCTCAAAATATTTTTTGTTAATATCGTTCATCATCTTGTACATGTGGCGGGCCATATCTTTCTCCGGCTTGCCATCTGCAGCAAAATCCATCTTTTTGGTTTCCTCGTTGCGCACATGGCAAAAACTGCACCGGGCGCCAAGGGCGTGCTCCCATTCTTCCATCACCTCGTGCATTTGCTTATCGGTAATGTTTTTAGGGAGTACCTTAAGGTTTTTGTACTTGTGTTCTTCTTCCTGCGGCGGGGTCATGGCCATAAATACCACTATGGCAAGCAGGCCAATTGTTGCAAATAATTTCTTATTGATCGTCATTTATTGTGGGGCTTATAATTCTACTAATCTAAATCGAAAAATCTAAATTTTACAATTAAAACACAAAAGTTACACAGTTATGTGGCCGCCTAAACAATTAATACCTGCTGTTATTACAACCTATAAATAAGGTTCAATCATCTCTGTGCTCATATCCCACAAAATATCGCGGGCCTTCTCGTTAGTTGATAGTGACGAACTCGCGGCAACTTCCTTAGCCTTAAAATATTTGCCACTTTTAGCATCTATGCGCGGGGCGGTAGCCAGGTATATGCTGGTTTGCGCACCCTGCTCGGGGGTTATCATAAATGGCTTTAGCAGCCACATTAAAGTTTTGTTAAAACCGGTAAGGTCTGCCCCGAAAGAGGTGCTCACCAGGCCGGGGTGTAGAGCAAAAGCGGTTATGCCTTTGGGTCCGTATTTAAGTGCCAGCGAGCGCGTAAAGTAAATATTAAAAAGCTTGGCCATGCCATACGCTTTGGAGGCCGAGTAAGGCGTTTCTTTCCATTGCAGATCTTTAAAACGAGGCTTACCCATTTTATGCCCTTCGGAACTTACGTTGATAATGCGTGCCTGCCCGCGTTCTAACAAAGGCATCAGCCGCTGCACCAGTAAAAAATGGCCGAGGTGGTTTATGGCGAAGGTCATCTCAAAGCCGTCGCGGGATTCTTCGCGGTGGGCAAAAATACCGCCTGCGTTGTTTATTAATACGTTTACAGATACCAGGCTGCTTTTAAGCGTATCGGCAGCATTGCATACACTGTTAAGGTCAGCCAGATCGCAGGCTACCAAATGGATGCTGGTATTTTTTGATGCGCTGATCAGTTCCTGTTTCACCTGTTCGCCTTTGGCCATATCACGTACCAGCAGGTACAGGGCGTGGCCTTTTTTGGCAAGGGCAAGTGCGGTTTCTTTTCCAATACCGGATGTTGCGCCGGTTATAACAGTAGTTGTAATGGGCATCGTTGTAAAAATTAAATACAGGGGTTTATATTACCAAAACTAACATTTTGCTCGGTAGTAGCAAAGGTTATATTTTATGAAAAGGTACTGTTGCGGTTCTTTTGAGCCTGCAGCCCTGCTATACGCTTATACGACACTGGCCTTATGCGCAGGGCCGGTATTCGCTGCTATCAGGTTTATTGCTGAAGGATTGTTTTTCGTTAGGAATTATAAGGGTTCAGCCCGGAGGGCCGTAGCGCAGCGGAGCCCTGCAAGGCCCGGGCCAAAGGCAACGCCCAAAGTCAGTTGGCAGTTCTCAGTAAGCAGTTACTAACCTATTCAGCTACAGTCTTGGTAAACAGTTACCATATAATCCAATAATAATTATTTTAACGTATAAGCTTTCTATCAGGTCTTTATATAAATCACTAATAAAATGTTCTATGTGTTTATACCAACTAATTTTTTCGTTAATTTTTGTTAAATAATTTGGATAATTACGAATTAGTCGTAGATTTACGAAATAATCGTAGAAAGATGGAGAAATTATCACAACAGGAAGAGGAAGCAATGCAGGCGGCATGGCAGGCAGGCACCGGCTTTATAAGGGATTTTTTAGAATTAATAGCCGAACCTAAACCACCATACACTACCCTGGCATCCACCGTTAAGAACCTGGAGAACAAGGGATTCTTAAAAAGCGAAAAGCTGGGTAACTCGTACCGTTATACACCCGCCATACAAGAGGAAGAGTACAAGAAAAAGTTTATGAGCGGCTTTGTGAGCGACTACTTTAAAAACTCTTACAAAGACCTGGTTACCTTTTTCGCCAACGAGAAGAAGATCAGCGCGAGTGAGTTAAAGGAAATTATTAAACTAATTGAAAAACCTTAATTGTTACCATTATGCCGGCTTTATTTGTTTTTTTATTTAAAGTGAACATTGCCCTGCTGCTGTTCTGCGCGGGGTATTACCTGGTGCTGCGCCACCTTACTTTTTATACGCTTAACAGGGTTTACCTGGTAACCGCCATTATTTTTGCTACCCTTTACCCTAAAATAGACCTTACTTCCTTTGCGCAAAATCACGAAAACCTTGCCCGCCCCGTACAAACGGTAGTTTTAAACTGGCAGGCCCCGGCCGAAAAACTGGTGAAACCTATTGCTGAAACCAATTACTGGCAATGGGTAGAAATTGCATTTTGGGCCGGTGCAATATTGCTTGCCGCGCGGTTTGTGATGCAGCTGTTCTCGCTGTTTAAGCTTTACCGAAACTCTACACCAGCCAACATTCTTAACCACAATGTACGGCTGATGAGCGGCGAAGCGGCCCCTTTCTCGTTCTGGCGAAGCATTTATGTAAACCCCGATAACCACACCCCTACCGACCTGAAAGCCATTTTACTGCACGAACAGGTGCACGTAAACGGCTGGCACACTATTGACATCCTGCTGGCCGAACTCAGCAGCATCTTCTACTGGTTTAACCCGGGCATCTGGCTCATGAAAAAGGCCGTGCGCGAAAACATTGAGTTTATTACCGACCGCAAAATTCTGAACAAGGGTATTGAGGCCAAGGCTTACCAATACAGCCTGGTGAACGTTAGCTTTAACGCAACCACGCCGGGGATAGTGAACCACTTTAATATATCAACCATCAAAAAACGTATAATTATGATGAACGCTAAAAAATCTTCTAAGTTTACACTTACCCGCTACGCTTTTGTAGTGCCTGCCGTGGTGGCCTTGCTGCTGATATTTACGCTTTCTAAAGCCGAAGTTGCTAAACCTATTAAAGCAAAAATAAGCAAAGCTATTATGCCGGTCACAACCGCTATTCAACAGGCTACCCAAACAGCTATTGCTAAAGTTGATACCCTTATCACCGCCAAAAAAGTAACTGTAAAAGCTAAGAATAAAGTTGATAGTGTTGTTATAAAACGTGATACGATATACGCCTTAAAAACTTTTAAAACCGATACAGGTAAAAAAGTAAAGCTTGTTTTAAAAAGCAATGCGGTGTTCAAATACAACACCATGGATAGCGCCAACTTTGTAGTTGACGGCAAAAGCGTTAACCCTGCTGATTTTAAGAATGTAAACCCGAATGATATACTGGCTATTAATATTATGCACCCGGCCGATGTTAAGAAAATTATGGTTGCAGGTGATAAATTCGACTTTAACGATGATAACCAGGTTGTTTTTGTAACCACCAAAGGTTCTGAAGCTGGTAAAAAATTAATGGAAAGACTGGGCAACAATAGGCAGATCACAAAAATACGAATAACTAAAGATGGGGTACCACAAACGCTCAGTGGAGATGACCTTGCCAAATTAGGCGGCCCAACTAAACTTACCAATGTTTTTGTTGCAGTGCCCAACTCTGCCACGCCTGTTGGTGGTGCTGGCCAGGCAACTATGAAATTTAATGGGCATGCGGTATACGATATTTCCCGCAGAGGCGATACCACGGGTACGGCCAACGTAACAATGGATAATGTGGTATTCACCACTACTTCTCCTGCCAGGGTAACTGATATGAAAACAACCTTTAAAAGCGGCAGCCCGGAGAATACCGTTACTGTTAAAGCATACACAGGTACAGGAAATGTATTTTACAGTACAACAGGCACCAATCGCATTTCTGATAAGCTGATTATCATTGATGGCAAACAGGCTACCGAGCAGGACCTGAAGAAGCTTTCGGCTTTTGATATCGATAGGATGAACATGTCTACCTTACCAGATACCGTTAAAAAATATGGCGATAAAGCTAAACATGGTGTGGTTTACATTTACACCAAAAAAGCGAAGTAAAAATCAGTTATATAGTTAAATTAGCAGCCGGGCCGGGTAAATTAAGTTTTATCCGGCCTTCTGTTTTTGTACACTATGCTGTATGGAAAATGCGGCAATTTTTTAACTAAAAAGACAATCGCATACTTAAAAACACTTTGGCAGGAGTTTTGGTAATTAGTTAATACGAAAAACTAATAAACTTAACTGTTAACATACAATGTCTATCTCATTACAACAAAAACCGGCAGATGTACAACTTAAAGTTGTAACTGTAAATAAGGAGCAAGCCCTTAAAACAAGTAATGGTGTTGCTTCTTCCAAGATCTTCACCATCTCTTTCAGCTATTTAAAAAAGGCTTACCGTACCAAAGTAATGAAAGTTATTTATGCCGATAATGAGCCGATGTACAAGGTGGTGATGCCCTGCAATATCAACAACGGCACCAGCATCCATTGGTTAAAACGCCAGGAGAAGAACTGGACTGTGCTGTTAGGAGAAAAACTGGATGAAAAACTATTAAAGGCAGTAACAGCGGCTATAGATTGCCTGGAGTAACATTGCCCCGTCAAGGTATCTATATATACTACAATTGATAATAAACAAAGGCCGCTCAAAATTTGAGCGGCCTTTGTTGTAATGGTGTAGTTTAGAATGTTTTAAACGGTTGGGTCGCCGTCGAGCACATCATTCATGTATAAAGGCCGTTCCTTTTTAAAGATGATGGCAAATACAAGAGAGATAACAAACACAAATATAATGGATACTGCAAATGACTGTATTTGCTTACCAATAGATGCATTCTTTTGCTCGTTCAGTTGTTTTTCCATCTCATCTATCTTTTTGTCGATATCGGCCTGGCTGGCTGAACTTTTTTCGAGCATGTTGGTAACAGCATTAACCATGGCAGTTTGCGTTTTTTCTACCATATTAGGCTCTATAACTTTTGCAAAAAGCATATCCCTTATCAAAAAGCTCATTACAAGCGATAAAAAGAACATCACAAAAATACCGGTTACCGCTTGTTTAAAACTCCAGAACCCGCCAACTGATTTCCTGAGGTCGACACAAAACAAAGCCCCTAATATAATAGGGATAATAATAGATAACACAAACGGACCGCCTATGATCATTACAAAGGAAGTGGCCATAGTGGTCATAAAATAAAACGAAAGTATACCGAGTACACCTAAAATTGAACCTAAAATTACGCCCTTAATAGCGGCTTGCTTTTTTAACTGTTTATCAAAATCCTGGGTCATAATATTAAATAGGTTAATTATATAATTATTCGTTAAAGCTTACTAATATTTCCAATACGGCCATATCAAAAGATGTGTTTACGGCATAGCTGGCTATTGCTTCTTTTTCGGCGCCGGTTGGCTGCGTGTTTTGAAAGAAACACATCATAGGGTAAAATAATTCCTTCAGTTCAGAGTCTTCCGGCAGGGTTTGGGCTACCTTGTTAATCTCGCTTGCAGGGCTTTCTATCAGGATCTGGTTAGAGATAACCGGCTCGTAAATACGGTACTCATCCTGAAACTCGTCCTCATCTACCAGCAAAAATTCCTTCAGGTAATCTTCCAGTTCAGGATCAATATCCTCATCCTCGCACTCGTTCAAATACAATAACAGGTTTAGCAGTTCGGTACCCCGGTCTAAAGTTTGTTCCTCTATTTTTTCCCACTCAGGGGTTTCCAGGTAATCGTCTTCCAGTTTCTTTACGTCTTCGCTGAAGAAGTTCACCAACAGCAGATCGAAGAAAACTTCGCGCAGTTCTTCTACTTTAGGGTTCTCATCAAATATGTTATCTAAGGCATCAACCTTCTTTAAAAAGGTATCGTCGGATACGAAAACCGTTTCGAAGGTTGCGTTAAGGGTGGTGGCATCGTAGCCATCGTATTTAGAAAAAGCCTGTAATGCACCGGTAATAGCTGCGCTTACTTTTGGGTCGGTCATGTTAGTTAGATTTAGATATTTGTTTATTATTACAGGTTAACAAAACTTTTCCTTTTAAGTTCTGCCCGATAAAGGGTGAATTGTAACTTTTAGAGCGATTATCAGCGCTGTTATACGTCCATTCGGCATCCACATCCAGCAATACCAGGTTAGCGGTTTGCCCTTCGGCAAATACCGGCACCTCTACGTTTAAGATCCTGCGTGGGTTAACAGATAGCTTCTCTACGATCAGTTCCACCGGCAGCCCGGCTTTAACAGTTAGTGAGAATGCGGTTTGCAGGCCGATGATGCCATACTCGGCAGCCTCAAACTCAACATCCTTAAATTCAATTTCGTGCGGGGTATGCTGGGTAACAATGGCATCAATGGTACCGTCTTTTAAGCCGGCTATCAGTGCATCTACATCCGCTTGTGTACGCAGCGGCGGTTTTACTTTATAAAGGCTATCGAAACCCATCAGGGCTTCATCCGTCAGTACAATATTGTGAGCGGCGGTATCGCAGGTTACTTTTAAGCCTCTTTTCTTTGCTTCACGGATCAGTTCCACAGAGCGCGCGGTAGAAATGGTAGTAAAGTGGATATCCGTACCGGAATCTTCTGCCAGGTAAATATCGCGTGCTATCATCAGTTCTTCGGCCAATGAAGGGATGCCTTTAAGGCCCAGCATGGTGCTTACCACGCCTTCGTTCATTTTAGCTTTGCCTGCAATAAAAGCATCCTCTGGGTACGAAATCACTTTGGCACCGAAACCCTGCACGTATAAAAGCGCGCGTTCCATGAGGCCGGCATCCTGCACCGGGCGGTTACCATCGGTAAAGGCCTTGGCGCCGCTTTTGAACATGTCGAACATTTCGCTCAAGTCCTTACCCTCACGTTTGTATGAGATGGTTCCTAACGGGAAGATATCTACCAGATTGCCTTTGGCGCGGTTCAGCAGGTATTCTACCTCGGCTTTGGAATGTACGGGCGGATGCGTGTTAGGCATTAGTGCTATCCCGGTGAAACCTCCGGCGGCGGCTGCGGCGGTACCAGTTTGCAGGTCTTCCTTCGTTTCGAGGCCAAGCTCGCCTACGTTGCAGTTAAGATCAAAAAAACCGGGGGCCAGGTATTTGCCGGTGGCATCTATCACTTCGGCATCTCCGCCATCTATAGATATAGCTATCTGACTGATGAGGCCATCTGTTATTAAAATATCGGTAACCTGGTTATTAAACGGTGATGCTGGATCAACAACAGTGGCGGATTTGATAAGCAAATTCATTATCGCTGTTTAAGGTGGGTGTTAATGATCATCAGGCTTGCGAAACAATGTTTTTATCTGTTTTATAAAACCTGATGAGCAGTGTTTCGGCAGCCAGACATATCAGCGCCAAAATTATACAAAGTTTCCATAATTGCAGACCCGAATTTTCGGCACTGTTGATATTGTTCACATTAAATTTTTCGCCAGCCAAAAAACTGGCCTTTTGCGGGAATATTTTGGCCAGATCGGCACTGTTTAAATAGCTCAGGTCGCTCTCGCTACGGTTATCGTTAAAAGCCAGTACGGCCGCAGTGCTATCCTGTTTCTTCAAATCGTACAGGCCGGTTTCGTTCAGCATATCGGGCAGGTAAAGCATGGTGCCACCCTCCTGTTGTTTTACATCCGGGATGATGGTTTGCGCGCCCTTTAACAATTTAACCAGTTGTTTTTCAGTTGACTGCAGCGGCACTGTTTCTATTGCCTGGTTATTGCCAATGGTATAAAACAGTGGCTGATCGTGCCCGCTCAGCAGAGCTACCCTAAACATTACCGGCACAAACAAAGCATGTACAGGCAGGTTGCTAAATTCTTCATTCAACGATACCGCCGAAACATACACTTTACCTTTTCCCGAAGTATAACCCTCCCAAAGCGCCTGCCCGGTTTGCAGTTTCATCAGGCTTTCGCCCTGCCTGCCCGATGAACTGAGCGTATAATATTTTTTCACCACTGGCAGATCTGGGTTTTGCGGAAACGACTCGAAGATGTTTTTAAAAACGGTACTCTGCAGATTAAGCGAACCTACCTTGCCAGCCTCTTCTACCATCTTTCCTGGTGAAGCTGCACCCATAGGTTGTAAAAGAGCCTGATAGCTTGCCACATCTGCCTCTGCCGGGGGGAATACCATCAGCGTACCGCCTTTGCTTACATAGGTTTTTAGCTGTTGTGCCAAGCCTGCCGATATGGCGCTTATATCGCTCATCACAATAAGCGGGTAGGTATTTAATGCGGCATAATCTACATTACCGTCCTGCGCATGCTTTATGGCAAAAAACGCATCTGCACCAAACACTGCGTTTAAATACTTATTGGTTGTGCCGCCGTCTATTAACAGTACAGGCAGTTTGCTGTTCACATTAAAGCTGAAGTAGAAGCTGTTATCAAAGGTAACCGGGTTATCCTGCAGCTGAATTTCGCCACGCTGCCAGCCTGTCTGCAGGCCCGAAAAGTTTAGTGTATCTGTTTGGGTAGACCGTGCACTCACTGTAAAGCTCCCCAATGCCTTTTGCACGCCGTTTATCATCAGTTTCAGCGGGATCTTCTCTGCTGTTTTACCGGCGTAATTATGCAGGCGTATCAGCATTTTTTCGCTTTCGCCCGGGCGGTGCGTGGCATTCAGCAGCCATACCGAATCTACCGCCACGTTGGGCAGCTCGCTGGCTTTAAGCTGGATGAGGTTTACGGGGATAACGCCTGTTTGTGTATTGTTTCCGCTGGTGATGTTCTTCTGAAAATCCGACAGGATGTAGATCTGCTTATCGCCGCCTTGCATGTTCAGCAGGCTTTGCTGGCGTGCGGCTACCTGGCTTAAGTTTCTGCTTTGCGGACTGATCTTTACCGCGTCTACCGCATCGTTAAACTCATCACGGTTGAGCAGACGCTGGTGTTTGCCTTCAAAATCCTGGGTAAGGAGCTGAAAGCGATCGTTTATAGAATAGGCCGATGCTATCTGCTTGGCTTTCTGTTTGGCTTCATCCAGCAGACTGCCCTCGCGGTTGAGGGTTTGCATAGAGTAAGAGTTATCTATAAAAATGCTCACCTGCTGCCTGCCTGCATCCACATTGTTTTTACCGGGGATAAATGGCCGTGCAAAAGCCAGCACCAGGAAAAACAGGGCCAGCATGCGTGCGGCTAAAATGAGGCGTTCCTTTAAGTTGCTGCGCGATGCCTGCTGCTCCTGCACTTCTTTCAAAAACTGTACATTACTAAAGTAAACCTTTTTATACCGCCTGAAATTGAACAGGTGAACCACTATGGGAATGGCCAGGGTTAATAATGCAAATAGAAAAGCCGGATACAAAAAGTGCATTAGTGTTATGCGGTTTGGATGTATTGCAAATTTGCAAAAATTAATTCAAAGGATGTTACGCTAATGGAGGATGCACTATAAGTTGTATGGCGTATATGCATATTGGCGGTTTACTTAGTACAACAAATTATTACTCTGATTTTTTCATCCTTGACGTAGGAAGGATTTATTAGTCAACTTACAGGGTTAATTTGCACATTGGCAAATAGGTACTTCGTTCCTAAGCATGAAAAGCAAATTCATACAATTTTATTCTCTATTTCAGGTCGGTAGAGTGCAGCAGCCTGATCTTCCATGCCCCGGCTTGCTTTTCCAATACGGCACTTTCCAGCCACCTGATTGTTCTTTGTTTGTCGCCCATGGTAAGTTCGGCGGTGTTGTGATAGATCACCCAGGCAACATTATCCTTTTGTTCTGTTGTGCTGAACACCAGTTTATTTACGCGTTTTATTCCCTTACCCTTCATGGATTGAATAGTAGAGATGAGCGAATCGGCCGTCCAGATCAAACCATGTTCTACCAGCGTAAAGTCGGGCGTAGTTTCGGCCTTTATAGCCGCATCGCTAAGCGCGGAGAAGCCATCAAAAAACCGCACAAGCGTGGCCTGGATCTGCTTTTCTTCCGGCGCTTTTTGGGCGAATGAGCAAATGCTAAGAAACAATGATACGCAAAGGATGGTGATCTTTTTCATGGTTAGCGGTATTTGTGGGCGTCCTTAATTAAAATCACGCATCGGCAACTTCCCATGGATTTACTACTTGCAATGATTTAATATTTTTGAAACCAGAAACGTTGCGGGTGAGCAATACCAAATCATAAATAATTGCAGTGGCTGCAATAATTGCATCGGGTAGTTTAATTCGGTTGGATTTACATATAGAAATGGTGTTCTCAATAACGTGATCATCCAAGCCGAAAATGGCACATTCAGAAACAAAATCTTCGAGTATTTTATAACTATCTGCAGAGGCATTAAACCTCAGCACCTCAATTTTAGTAATTACAGAAATATTGGGCGTTTCGTCGATAATTGCATGCAGCATTTCCATGCCCAGTGGCGGCAACTTATTATCTAAGTATCCAATTACAACATTAGAATCTATTAGATATCCCTTTCCCACTCGTTCCTGCTTTGGCTTAAAGAATCCTGAAAATCGTTATAATCTTTATCTGAAAGATGAAGTGAGCCTGCAAACTTTTCAGATAATTTCTTTTTCGGCTGAATGTTCTTTTCCAATACTTTGATGAGGTGCAGAGCTTCCAGGTCTTCAATTAATTTGTAAGCCTTATCGTTATTAATCTGAAGCAGAACTGTTTCCATATATCAAATATACAAAACTTATTTAAGCAATTAATCCCTTTCGGTTTACCTAAATGGCCTTAAACATTTTACCCTCTCCTTCTTCTCTTTTTCTTTTTCGCTTCCAAAGATCTTCTCTTTCTGGTTAATTTGGACACCGTTTCTTTCTTTTCCGGCGCAGTTTCTTTTACGGCAGGCTTGGTGCTTACCGCAGTAGAATCCTTACTTAGCTGCTTTACGGTAAATTCGTTTCCTCTTAAACCATACTCCAGCTGGCGTTTGGCGCCGGTGGGTTTGGCCAGGCTATCGTTGCTGGCGTATATCGGGAACTCGCGGATCAGCTTACCATCTTTAATATAAAAGTTATCCTCTCCCCTATACCCTTTCCGCTGCGAACTGCTTAACCTCGGAAAATCGAGCTTATTGGCCTGATTGTTATTAAATTCATAAGCGTAGATCTTAGCATAATTAACCGTATCCTTCCCTTTGGACTGGATGAGGATCTCGGGGTTGCCGTCTACATCCATATCAGCGTTGTACACATCGGTAATGGTACCATCAAGGTCGCCGGTGGTGGTGGTATATTTAATATTGGCCGAATCTGAATGTAATATAGCATACGCGCCTGCCGCTTTTGATCCCCTGCCCCAGCTTACCACATCATAAGTTTGACCCGGCGACACCTCTATAGCTTTATGAAACCTGAAAGGTTCCATAACTGCGGGTTTATTTGGAGCAACATTGGCTGTAACAGGTTTCTTATCGTTGCCGCAGCCGGCTAAAATTATGCAAACCGCCGGTATTAATAAACAGTATCTTGCTTTCATCTTAATGGATCAGATTAATAGTACAGTATATCAGGCGAGATCTCTCCTTTTGGCTTACCGGGGATAGTCATAAATACCCTTAGCGTGCTGTTGGTTAAACTGGCATCTACATACTTAATGGTTATCTTGTGGAAACCTTTAAGTAAGGGTACTGCGCCGCCCTGCTCGTAAGAACCGTGCCTGCCATCGTTATCAACCACCGGGATATCATCAATATACAGCATAGAACCATTGGTGGATTGTGTTGAGAAACCATAGTTGCCATCAACATCTGCCTTAATATAGCCCGTGTAAACCACGCCATATTTACCAAAGCTTTTCTTAAATGCCGAATTTGCGGTAGTAAAGCTTTTAGCTATACCTGTATCAATAACAGCGGCAGGGTTTATCTGCGTAGTATTTACGTAAGTACCTGCCGAAGCCTGGTATTTAAGCCCCTGATTGGTACCTGTATAATTTAATGCGGCCATTGGGACTTTGTTATACATAACGGTTTTAGTAACCACGCTGCGTTTACCAGATGGGGTGATCACAATGGTTTGCAGTTCGCGGTATTGGTCTATCGGTACGTTATAGGTTACCGGCAGGGTATATTCGTTATCTGTTTCGCGCGGGGTGTAACCGTCTATGGTGTAATAGATCTTAGCCCCCTCTACCGGCGACTTTAAATTAACCGTTAAGGCCGAACCTATCATAGTAGTATCCTTTGCGCCGAAAGCCGCAGGCACACGGTAATTAAAACCGTTCTTATCCATCCAGGCCAGGTGACCGGGCAGGCGCACTTCGTTAAAATCGGTAAAATTCTTATTAGCCAGCGGCGACCATGCCACTTCTGCCAACCCCATCAGGCGGGGCATCAGCATAAATTCAACCTTGTTATTTGTGGTGATGTACTCCGTCCATAGGTTAGCCTGTACGCCTAAAACATGTTTTTGCTGCTCGGCATTTAAAGCCGCCGGTGTTGGGTTGTAGCTGTAGATTTTATTAACCGGCTCGTTACCGCCAATGCTTAGCGGCTCCTGGTTTAGTTTACCCTGGCCATGGTCTATATATAAACCATTGCTCCCCGGTGTCATAATCACATCGTGGTTTTGCTGTGCGGCAGCTATTCCGCCTTCTTCACCTCTCCAACTCATAACAGTTGCGTTTGGTGCCAGGCCGCCTTCAAGGATCTCATCCCATCCAATAATGCTGCGGCCTTTGCTGTTCACAAATTTCTCCATCCGTTGGATAAAGTAGCTTTGCAGACCGTGCTCATCCTTCAGGTTAAGTTTTTTGATGAGGTTCTGGCAAAACTTAGAGTTTTTCCAAACCGTTTTTGGCGCTTCATCACCACCTATGTGAATGTATTTACTTGGAAAAAGTTCTATCACTTCCGTTAAAACATCCTGCAAAAAGCCAAACGTTTTTTCTGACGGGCAGAAGATATTATTAAATACGCCCCAGGTACCGGCAACTTTATAATCCAGGCTTGGGTCGCAGCTTAGCTCGGGGAAGGCCGCCAGTGCTGCCTGGGCATGGCCAGGCATTTCAATTTCGGGCACTACGTTAATATAACGGGCGGCGGCATATCTCACCACATCGCGGATCTGATCCTGCGTATAAAAACCACCGTGCGAGGTGTTATCATATTGCTGCGGGTTACGTTCGCGGTAGCTGCCAATAACAGTTTCGGCGCGCATGCTGGCAACCTGTGTTAACCGTGGATATTTCTTAATTTCTATACGCCAGCCCTGATCGTCGGTTAAGTGCCAGTGAAAGTTATTCAGCTTGTAGGCTGCCATCAGATCAATATACTTTTTAACAAACTCTACCGAAAAAAAGTGGCGGCAAACATCCAGCATTAGTCCGCGATAACCGAAGCGGGGAAAATCTTCTATCGTAACACATGGAATTTTGGCTGTTGCGCCTCTGTCCATCGGGATCAGCTGCATCAGCGTTTGGATGCCGTAGAACAAACCCGCGCCCTTACCGGCAATGGTGATCTGCTGCGGGGTAATGGTGAGGCGGTAACCTTCGGGCGCAAGCCCTTCGGTACCGGTGGAGGTTAAATAAATAACATTAGAGCCTGCATTGGTGTTGCGCAGGCCAACCTGTTTATTGTAAGCCATGCTATTGGCCAGAAACGACGAGAAAAATACAACTGCTTTATTATTTGGCGTATCGGCCTGAATTTTGGTTTCCTGGCTTAAAACAAACTCCCCTATAGATTTTTTAACAGAAACCGGGGCAGGAATAATACCCATATACGGATCGGCATCCTGGGCGTTTACAAAAGTTGTGGTAACAAAAAGCGCAAAAATCAGTGCAGAGATCTTTTTATACATAGCAAAACAATCAGGTTTATTATTAAAGGTGGTGAATTTAATAAACTTTTAGGATTACACCCATTGAAGATTGATTTCGAATGTAAAAAACACGCCATTGAGAGAAAACGAAGCAATCTTCGAAATGCTTATTAGCGACTTTTCTATCGAGGATTGCTTCGTTTCCTCAAAGACACGATAGGAAAAACGTTTTACTCGCTACCAATATTTATTTCAGTTTAACGCGAAAATACTTACCACCCATTAATTCAACATTGGGTTCTCGGGGAAGTTGGCTATGTGAGCGTAGCGCTGGCCGAGGCTTATCACTACTTCTTTCCAGAGGTTGTGCTCGCTGTTGCTGAAAACCGAGTCAGCTTCAAATTTATTGGCTACTATCCAGGCGTCTTCGCGCAGCTCATCGTCGAGTTGGCCGGGTGTCCAGCCGCTATAACCGGTGAAGAATTTTATCTCATCCTCCTTTAACTGGTAATTGTTTATCAGCTCTTTTATCCTGTCGAAATCGCCCCCCCAAAAGATACCGTCCCATATTTCTATGCCACCTTCAATTTTATCAGGGCAACGGTGGATATAGTGCAGGGTATTAGCCGCCACAGGGCCGCCCATGTAAACCGGAATTTCGGAATACGATGCATCCGGCAGGATATCACCCAACAGGTATTCGGTTTGGTGGTTCAGGATAAAGCCCATAGCGCCTGCTTCCGAATATTCGGTAAGCAATATTACCGACCGCTTAAAGTTAGGATCGGGCATAAATGGTTCTGATATAAGCAAGCGACCTGCCGCTGCCGAAATTGGACTTAGCATAGGTGTATGTTTTATTTATATAGTATTAACGCTATTTGTAAAATTATGTTCATTATCATTTAAAATGACCGCCATCAATATGTACGGTATAATTAATTTGTAAGTTTGCGATAATGGATCAACAAGATATAGAAAATTTACGACAAGACTACAGCGCAGCATCTCTTAATGAGACAGATGTGGATGCAAACCCCATGCGCCAGTTTGATAAATGGTTCAACGAGGCTATTAATGCTAAGGTGCACGAGCCCAACGCCATGACCCTGGCTACCACCACCACGGACGGCCGCCCCTCTGCACGTATTGTGCTTTTAAAGGGTTTTAGCGATGATGGCTTTAAGTTTTACACCAATTACCTTAGCCGCAAAGGCAAAGAGATAAGCAAGAACCCGCTGGGTGCCCTGGTTTTCTTTTGGGGTGATATGGAGCGCCAGATCCGCGTGGAAGGCACCATAGAAAAACTCGACCGTGATTACTCTGAAAAATATTTCCATTCGCGCCCTAAAAAGAGCCAACTGGGTGCTGTTGCTTCGCCGCAAAGCCAGGAGATAGCCAACCGCGAAATGCTGGAAGAAAAAATGGCACAGCTGGAAGCCGAATATGCCGATAAAGAAATCCCTAAACCATCGTTTTGGGGTGGATATGTGCTGCGCCCGCGCGTAATTGAATTTTGGCAGGGCCGCCGCAGCCGCCTGCACGATAGGATAGTTTACAAGAAAATTGACAACAAAAACTGGAAGATCGTTCGCATTGCGCCATGAGTTTTGATGATATTAAATTATTGCTTACCGAAAAATTTGGCGATGATATTATCACCGGCGAAGAACGTACCGGTATGCAGCCTGCCCTGCTGATACAACCCGACAGGATAACGGAGGTTTGCCTGGAGCTGCGCAATAACCCGCGCACTTACTTTGATTTCCTCTCCTGCCTTAGCGGGGTAGATTATGGTGTGGATGATGGCCGCTTTGGCGTGGTTTACCACTTGTCATCTATCCCGTATCACTTGCAGCTTGTGTTAAAAATCAGCAAGGCAAATGAAAGGAACGAAGATAACCTTCCCTCCTTCCCCAGCATAACATCTGTTTACCGCACTGCCGACTGGCACGAGCGCGAAGCCTATGATATGCTCGGCATTTATTTTGAAGGCCACCCGGATCTGAGGCGAATCCTGATGCCCGATGACTGGGAAGGATTTCCGCTAAGAAAGGATTATCAGAACGCGGAATATTATAAGGGGATTAAAATAGATTGATTTGGGAATTCGGATTTTCGATTTCGGATTTATTAAATGGGTATTTTTGATTTTGAATGAACAAAATTGAGTTAAAACAAAGAACTAAAAAGTTCACTATTGACATAATTAAATTCGTAGAAAAATTACCGAATAGTAAAGCAATCAATGTGCTGGTAAACCAATTGCTAAGGAGTTCATCTTCCGTTGGGGCCAATTACAGGGCCGCTTGCAGAGGGAAATCGATGCCGGACTTTATCAACAAAATTATTATTGTGGAAGAGGAGGCAGACGAATCGATGTTTTGGCTTGAAGTAATGCAAGAATCTGGTTTAGTCCATCCTGATCAGGTAAAACCGTTGCTCAATGAAGCAATGAACTGACCGCCATTTTTACGGCTATTGGAAAGACTGCCAAAGAAAATCAAAGGAATTCAAAAATCGACCAATCAAAGAATAAATAAATCCGAAATCGAACATCCGAAATCCGAAATAACATTGACCGAGACATCTAAATATACCGACGCTCTCCAGCGCTATCAGCAAAAAATTTCTGCTGCTGCTGTTGAGGATATGGTGCTGAACATGGGTCCGCAGCACCCCTCTACGCATGGGGTTTTGCGGCTGGAATTGATTACCGATGGCGAGATAGTGAAAGAGGTAATACCGCATATTGGTTACCTGCACCGCTGTTTTGAAAAACATGCCGAATCGCTCACTTATCAGCAAACCATCCCGTTTACTGATAGGCTGGATTACCTGGCATCTATGAACAACAGCCATGCCTGGGTAATGGGTGTAGAACGCATGCTGGGCATCGATCAGGATATCCCTAAACGGATCGAGTACATCCGTGTGCTGGTGTGCGAACTTAACCGTATTGCATCACACCTGATAGCTATCGGCACTTACGGTATCGATATCGGTGCCTTTACGCCCTTCCTGTGGTGTTTCCGCGATCGCGAGCATATTATGGGTATGCTGGAATGGGCCTCGGGCTCGCGCATGCTGTATAACTATATATGGGTGGGCGGCTTGTTTTACGATCTGCCGGTTGGCTTTGAGGAGCGCTGCCGCGAGTTTATAGATTATTTTAAACCCAAAATGGTAGAGCTTAACCAGCTGCTTACCGATAACCAGATCTTTATCAGCCGCACTGCCAACGTAGGCGTATTGCCCTTAGATGTAGCCATTAATTATGGCTGCAGCGGCCCGGTGTTACGCGGTTCGGGTTTAAAGTATGATCTGCGCAGAATTGATAATTATTCGGCCTACCCCGAGCTTGATTTTGAGATCCCGGTAGGTAAAGGCCTGATGGGTAAGGTTGGCGATTGCTGGGACAGATACAAAGTAAGAGTTGATGAAATTGAGGAATCTTTAAAAATGATAGAGCAGTGCCTCGACCGACTGCAGAAAGAACTAAAACGCACCCCTGAGTTTGACCCGCGTGCCAAACTCCCACGCAAGATCACACCTAAAAAACAAGATTACTACGCCCGTGCCGAAGGCGCAAAAGGCGAGCTGGGCTTTTATTTTATAGCCGATGGCCGCACAGAGATTCCCTTCCGCGTAAAATCACGCGGACCAAGCTTCAATAACCTTTCCGTTTTAGAAGAACTGGGCAAAGGAGTTATGATTGCGGATCTGATTGCCATTGTAGGTTCTATAGATTTTGTACTGGGAGAAGTGGATAGGTAGTTTTTGGGGAGGCAAGAATTGGAGAGAGGCAAGAGATAAGAGTCAAGATACAAGACGAAAACAACTGCATCTTCTTAAAGATCGTGAGGAACACAGCAGCAGTCGCTTGACTCCAGCCGAGTGACCGCTATTACAAGGCCTCAGGCCTACTCATTTACCTTTTAGCATATTGCGGCGAAACGCCGCAATATAGTTGCCACTCGGCAGTAGCCGGGCGCCGGCGTATTTAATAAAAAAAGGAGAAACAATTTCTCGCTTCTCCTTCCGCTATATTGATTTGTTTTGGAAACCTATTGATTGTTGTAAACCTTCACTATAAATACATAATTACGCAATTTTTTAAGTTGCTGCGGGCGGCTTAAACCAGCTAATGTATTTTTTGTATTCAGGTTAAATGTTTTACTTAATGAATCTGCAGGGATATCGTGGATAGTCTTTAATAGAAAATTAGACTTTTTGGCGAAGGCGAAACCTTGTGTTTGGGTTTGCTTACCGCTGATAACACCTATAATATTACCCTTAGAATCCAATAACGGCCCACCGCTGTTGCCTGGGTTAACCGGTACAGAAACCTGGTACTCGGTTGAATCGCCATGATAACCTGCTGCCGAAGTTAAAGCGCCCGGCCCAAAAACAACATCATCAGTTGGGTAGCCCAAGGTATAAACCTCTTCACCCAGATCGCTTTTGCCTTTCTTGAAAGTGTAAGGGATAACACCCAGATTTTTAAAAGATGGATCGTTGATCTGCAGAACAGCTATATCATACTCCGGCTGCGTGTAAACAACTTTGGTATGAAACGACTCGCCATCAGCATTTTGAACATATACCGAATCGGCATTATCCACCACATGTAGGTTTGTTACAATGTAACCGTCAGAAGATAATGCAAAGCCGGTAGCTCTGAACTTTGCTGTAATAGTTGGGCCTGTTTTAGGCATTGGCCTGTTTATCTGACCTTTAATTACGCTTTGCTCGCCTTTAATTTTGGTAACCTCCCTTGCCAGTTGCTGATAGCGCGGATCCTGGTTAGTTAAGTAACCAGTAAAGAACAAGGTAACCAGCGTAGCAAAAATAGCAATAGAGGCAGCTACCGAAATCTTGGAGTGATGGTTGCGCCACAGGCGGATCACCAGCGATGGGTGCGACATCAGGTTCTCCTTCAGCGTGTACACATCAATCTCGCTATGGATGGCGTTAAGCCTGTGCTCCATATCCAGGCGCTCGCTGTATTGCTTCAACAGGCCCGTAAAGTGCTTGTGCTCGGTAAATTTAGTTTCAACTGTTGCATCCTTTTTACGTAATGCTTCAAACTCTGCACGCTCATCAATGGTCATTTCGCCATCAAGGTAGCGCTCAATCATTTCTGTTACCTGATTGTCTCTCATAACTTAACCCCTTTCTGTTACTGCTGAAAAAATAATTTCTTCAGCCTTTGCAGGCATTTGTATTTCTGCGTTTTCGCGTTATCCGCGTTTGTATAGCCAAACCGTTCGCAGATGTCCTGCATAGATTTACTGTGCATGTAAAAATCTTCCATAATGGTTTTACAGGGTTCGCCCAGCAGCTTTAATGCATCTGCCATTTTATTTAGCTGCATGTCCCTGTCCTGGTGTTTTTCAACCTCATCTTCAACCGGCAGATAATCTTCAAAATCCTTAATATCGCCCCCGTACCTGTTCATTTGCTTTAACCTTTTTAGCCAAAGCCTGCGGCAGATAGAGTAGAGATAGGTTTTGAGCTTGCTGCTCAGTTCAAAATCGCCCCGCTTAACCTTATTATAAAGAACTATAATCGCTTCCTGGTATATATCCTTTGCATCATCTTCGTTACCATTATTATTGATAACCAACTGCAGTATCATTGGAAAATAAGCCAGGTATAATCTTTTTAAAACACTGTCGGAATTGTTAAGTATACCCAGTATTACTTCGCTGTCCGCCGGTATTTCCACATTTAACTGATTATTCACTACTTAATACGTTTTATACTAAATTGTAACCCAATATTGTAAACTATTTTTTTCTTCGGTATCAGGTAGGCTGCCTGATGCCAATATTAAGCCCGTTTTGAAGCCTGCTAACCCGCAATATCGGTTTATTAATTGATTGCATCCCGCCTCTGTTGGCATTATAATTGAATCCACCTGCTATACAGACTTTTAAATTTAACGATAAATTAAAAACTTCAACCATGAAAAACACATTCAAAACCGGCATCTTAGCTATCGTAATCGCTATTGCGGCATCAGCTTGCGGCGGCGGCCACTCTAACCATCCCGGCGACAGCCTGAAGACAGATACCGCCGCCCTTAACGATACCACGCAAAAAGCACCGGTTGCCGGGGCTAATGGCGCAGCATCGGCTGTAGATAGCGGAATGGATCACTCCGGATCTGGCGGAACAGACACCATAAAAAAGCCTTAATATCGCTAAATGCCAAAGGTAACCCCGTTTTTTAAGCAAACGGGGTTATATTTTTTTGACGGGTTACCTTTTTATGATGGGCGACATTAAGGCTAAAAAACAAAATTTAAACATCATGAAAAATCAATTCAAACTTGCCATTGTAGCCCTTGCCGCATCTATCGCCGTTATTGCATGCGATCCTTCAAAACCGGCCAAAACCGAAACACCTGTGGATAGCGTTAAAACTACAGACGTGGATAGTTTAAAGAAAGACACCGTGTTAAAGATGGATTCGGTAAAAGCCGATTCGGTGAAAAAATAAATTATTTTTTGGGTTACCTTTCAGTGGCTTTGGTATTAATTACCAAAGCCACTGTGTTTTTAATATGTACAGATAAGGCTGGAATAAAAAAATAAAAAATATTCCCATTTAGGTGGGTTACCTTTTTCAATAAAGGGTATAAAGAACTTTACGAACACAAAATTATTAACTCCCAAAATTCACAAAAATGAAAAATTCATTCAAATTAGCGGTTTTAGCTTTAGCTATCGCTGTTTCTGCTGTTGCTTGCAAAGGTAAATCTGCTACTGAAGGTGGTGATTCAACTAAAGTTGATTCAGCTGCTATCGTTGATTCTGCTGCTGTTGTAGATTCAGCTAAAGTTGATACTGCTACTAAAGTTGATTCAGCTAAAACTGATTCAGTTAAAAAATAATTTTTAACCCTTAGGTTAAAAACTTTATTAGTTTTTCAATAAAAAAGGTAATCCGCGATATTTATTTAAAATATCTGGGTTACCTTTTTTTGTTTTGGGTATTAAAGGTGAAAACTATTAAATCACTTAAAAAAACACAAACATGAAAAATGCTTTCAAAATTGGCTTTTTAGCCTTAGCTATCGCGGTATCTGCAGTTGCTTGCAAAGGTAAAACTGAAGGTTCTGCTACAGATTCAGCTAAAATGGATTCTGCTAAAATGGATTCTGCTGCTGTTGATACTGCTGCTAAAATGGACACTACAGCTAAAATGGACTCAACTAAAAAAGATTCAGTTAAAATGTAATCTCTTTTACAGTAACAAAAAAGCCCTCTGGTTTATTCCGGAGGGCTTTTTTATTGCCATAGGTTTTTCAGCCCAAAACATTTGTGCCGGCATTTGTTTATTGCATAAACTACCCAACTATGAAATATGCCGACTGGAATAAACTGGATGATGATGAAAAGAAAACCATGCACTGGCGGCACCATCCGCGAGTAAGAACGGCTACCATCTTTTCCATTTTGTTTGCTGTGGTATTTGCGGTTGTGTTGTTACGCGTGTTTCAAAATCGCCGCATGCATGTAAACCGCAAGCCAAATAACAAGGAGGCATTTACCATTGCCAAAGTATTTGTTAAAGACCGCCTGAAACAACCGGCTACTGCAAGCTTTCCCGGCAACAAGTTTAAATCGGTGATTGATACCGCGCAAAATAGTTACAACATCAGTTCTTTTGTAACCGTGCAGGATAGTAGTGGTAAACTCAACAAATCGCCCTGGCAGATTACCCTCGCCTGTACCGGCGGCGACTGGGCCGACCGCAAAAGCTGGAAGGTATTGTCTATCAAAATCACACCATAACAAGAAAAGAGCATCTTAACCGGATGCTCTTTTCTTGTGCTTGTATATGCTGCTTAGCTTTCAACGCTGTCGCGAAGTGCTTTAACTTTGTCATGCGCGGCATCCAGTATCACCTGCTGGTTTCTCAGGATTTCTTTGATGTATGATGGCAGGCTGTCTTCATCCAAAGCAGTATGATATGCTTTTTTGATAGCATCCTCGCCAAACTCGCATTCTTCTAAAATACTTTTGGTGCTATGCCCGCTAAAAGCGGCTTTAACATCCAGCCAGGTACGATGAATAGTACCGCTTGTTGATGTGCCGGTTTCAATATCTTTCCCCAGGGCAGCAATTTCGGTTGCTATCTCCATTTTAAACTTATGGCTCTCGCCTACCAGGTTGGTAAAAAGATACTTCAGTTCGGTATCATCATCATTTAATTCGCTTATTGCACGCTCATAACCTGCAATACGGTCGTTATTTATCAAAACCAAATCATTTAAGGTTTCAACGGTCGCTCTTGTGTTTTCCATAGTTTTATCCTCCTGCTATAGAAAACCGCGCAAAAAAAATATTGTTTCAATTAAGAAACAATATTTAAAAGTTAAATCAGGAACTGAAAGTATCTTTATGATTTCCCTCTGAACATAGAAAGCACCCAAAGGATAATAGCGATTAAAATAACAACGCCTATGATGGCTGTTACTGCACCTGCTTTAAAAATGCCCGTAACTACCGAGCAGCTGCTGAGGGCAACCATTGCCACTACAAACAATAATAAGTTCACTTTTTTCATGGTAGATATTGTAAAGATTTACGATAGTAAATTGCATACAATAATCGCACCTGAGCAAAAAAGCAGGCAAATAGCTTAGTTTTCTTCTACGTTTTGAGACTCTACAGGTAAAAACCGTACTGCAATTAATACAATAAATAAACTCATCAGCAGCATTGGCACAATCGTCTCCACTATTAATAGTAAACTCATATCAATGAAAATTTAGCATGGTGCAACACACCATTTAGTTAAATAATTAGGTTTTATTGGTTTATTGCCAACTCAAATAATGCAGTTTCACAGATAGGTTTTACTAATTTATAAATATTTTTCTGTTAAAAAAAACAGACTTACAAAATAAAGATGATTTCTTTTGCTGTTGTAAAAAAAAACATGCAACAGTTAACTGTTAATGCAACATTAATTCAGCATTAAATAATATCTGAACATTAAAAACCTGCGATTTTAAAAAGATATATAATTTAGCCGTACAAACATCTATGAAGAATAAGTTGATCCATTTGAACAGCATAACCGTAAAATTTTTAAATACCCCGGTATTTCATAATTTAAATTTTACTGTAAACAAAGGCGAGCATTGGGCGCTTGCAGGCAAAAGCGGCTCGGGCAAAAGTGTGTTATTACAGGTTATTGCCGGTAATTTAAGCATCAGCGGCGGCGGCATAGCATATCATTTCACAGATGACATGCAAACTGTAGATTTTCATCCGTTCATCGCGTTCGCCGGGGCAAGGCATCATTTTAAAACCCTATCTAACACCAGCAATTTTTATTACCAGCAGCGTTATAATTCTTCCGATTCGGAAGACGCGCTTACGGTAACACAATATTTATCGGCAGTAAAAACCAACAGTCACTCCCCTGCCTACTGGGCATTGGAGAACACCATCCCGGCCTTAAACCTGGCACATTTAGCAGATAAGCAGGTTATCAAACTATCTAACGGCGAAAGCAAACGCCTGATGATAGCCGCTGCGCTGCTAAAAAACCCCGCTTTGCTTTTACTGGATAACCCGCTTACCGGGCTTGATGTGGAAACCCGCAAAAAGTTTAATTTATTACTAAACGAAATAACAGCAAACGGAACTACTATTATTATGGCCGGTTCGGCGCATGAATTACCGGATGCCATCACCAATATAGCGGTTTTAGATAATGGCACAATCGCCAAAAGCCAAACCAAACAAGAGTTTGAAGCCGGCAATAGCAACGAGGTTGAAAAGCCTGATATTAACGTAAGCCAACTGCAGGAGTTATTAAACACCTCTTCCGCCCAACACTCCTACAAGCAAATTGTAGGCATGACGGATGTATTTATCCAATACGGCGAAAAGGTGATATTAAACAAGGTGAACTGGCAAATAAACCCTGGCGAGCGTTGGGCTTTGCTGGGAGCAAATGGCGCGGGTAAATCTACCCTGCTGAGTTTAATTAACGGCGATAACCCGCAGGCGTATGCCAACAACATTGTTTTGTTTGATAAAAAACGCGGCACCGGCGAAAGCATCTGGGATATTAAACAAAAAATTGGCTTTGTATCGCCAGAGCTGTACCAGTACTTTCCTACCGATACCCCCTGCCTGCAAGTGATAGAATCGGGTTTCTACGATACACTGGGCCTGTTTCGCCCGAGCAGCAAATCCAGGGCCGATCTTGCCCTTAACTGGATGAAGGCCCTGGAGATTGATAAGTACGCCCGCCATCTTTTAAAGAATATCCCGGCAAGTGCGCAGCGCCTCTGCCTGCTGGCCCGCGCACTCATCAAAAACCCGGCATTGCTTATTTTTGATGAACCCTGCCAGGGGCTGGACGATCACCAGCAGCAGCATTTTAAAGCTGTAGTAGATGCCATATGCAGCACCAGCAATGTAACGCTGATATACGTTACCCATTATCAGCACGAAATACCGGATAGCGTGACCAGGGTTTTAAGATTGGATAAAGGGGAAGTTGTAGGATAGTGAGCAGCCTGAATCAGGATTTCCAGAATTATAGAATGAGCTGAATAATAAGCATCATGTAAATTTTCTAATTCTGTGAATTCTGATTCAGATGATTAGCCTCACACTCCGTATATTTGTATATGAATACAGCAGATCTGTTACAGCGCGCGTTAGCTTTTGATTTTTTGAGCATTGAGGAAGGGGTTTATTTATACAACAACGCCTCTACCGCCGATCTGATGTACGTAGCCAACGAACTGCGCAAGATACAGGTGCCACATGGCAAAGTTACCTGGCAGATAGATCGTAACGTTAACACCACCAACGTTTGTATTGCCAACTGTAAGTTCTGCAACTTCTTCCGTCGCCCCGGGCACGAGGATAGCTACATTACCGATATTGAAACCTACAAAAAGAAAATTGAAGAAACCTTCCGCTACGGCGGCGACCAGCTTTTATTACAAGGCGGCCACCACCCCGATCTTGGTCTTCAATTCTATACCGACTTATTCAGCCAGCTGAAACAGCTGTATCCTAAGTTGAAACTGCACTCTTTAGGCCCCCCTGAAATTGCGCACGTAGCCAAGCTGGAAAGCATGAGCCATTACGACGTACTGAAAGCCATGAAGGAATCCGGTTTAGATTCACTCCCAGGTGCCGGTGCCGAGATCCTGAACGACCGTGTTCGCCGCCTCATTTCTAAAGGAAAATGCGGTGGTAAAGAATGGCTGGATGTTATGCGCGCCGCCCACCAACTAAACTTACCAACATCGGCAACTATGATGTTTGGCCATATAGAAACTATTGAAGAACGCTTTGAACACCTGGTTTGGATCCGCGAGGTACAATCTGAAAAGCCCCAAGGTTCGCACGGTTTCGTAGCGTTTATCCCATGGCCGTTCCAGGATGATGGTACGCTGCTGCGCAAAGTGCGCGGCATCACCAACAACGTAACCGGCGACGAGTATATCCGCATGATAGCCCTGAGCCGCATTATGCTGCCGAACGTTAAAAACATCCAGGCATCGTGGTTAACGGTAGGCAAGCAGGTAGCACAGCTTTGCCTGCACGCCGGCGCCAACGATTTCGGGTCTATCATGATCGAAGAGAACGTAGTTTCTGCCGCAGGCGCACCGCACCGCTTTACCGCAAAAGGCATACAGGACTCCATTAAAGAAGCCGGGTTTGAACCACAACTGCGTACCCAAAAATACGATTGGCGCGATGTACCCGTGGAGATTGAAGAACAGGTGATAGATTATTAGGAGTTTTTAGTCGGAAGTCGGAAAGTCCGGAAGACGAAACTCATTTTAAATATCTTGTGTCATTTCGAGCAAGTATGTGATGGATAGTATGCGCAAAGGAGAGTGAGAGATCCCGTTCATTTGACAAGAGGGTGTAAAATAAACTGTGTCAAAGCGTAATTAATTACCTTTAACATAGTTTAGAATGAAACAGGAAGAATCGCTCGATTATGAGCAAATGAAAAAGA
>Ga0247812_10000254_pt1 | contig 48250 bp, 44 predicted proteins | sample UWRJL149409B1_FD_178011 | JGI IMG/M metagenome (GOLD analysis project Ga0247812, IMG submission 178011) | Plant litter microbial communities from Arlington Agricultural Research Station in Wisconsin, United States - UWRJ-L149-409B-1 | ecosystem: Environmental > Terrestrial > Plant litter >...
GTCCTGCGGAATCTTCGCGCCACAGGACAGGGGATGTTATAAAAGAAAACTCGGCCGAAAATCAAAAAATGTCTGCGCATCAATAAAGAACAATGATGATCAACCGGCACAAATACCATCGTATTCACGAAAATATTTGTGCTGGCTGTTCTTTTAAACATATCGATGCGAATAGATCAGAATCAGTTTGCCGAAGATCAAACAAGTCATGAATGATTATTCATTGCCTGATTACTTTCGGAAATACTAAACATCGCATTTGTTGCTTTCTCAACCGCTGCCCGTACCGGATCAAGATGCAGCCTGGCATAGATCAATGTAGCTTCCGGCGAACGGTGCCCCAACGACTTTCCAATGATCTGCAAGCTGGCCCCGGTGATCGCCTGATAACTACCTAACGTCCTGCGCAGATCATGCATACGGAAGTTTTCTATTTCTGCCGTTTCCAGTAGTTTCTTCCAGCTATGTGCAGGGCAAGCAATATGACCGGTCTTACTTTTGCTGCTTGGGAATACCCATTTCGGTTTCCGGCCTTGTGGACAATCTGCTAAAGCAGTCTGCCAGCGTTGTTGCAGAATGGTAATAGCTTTGGGTGTTAAGGGAATGATGATCGGATCGCCGTTCTTGGTATTCGGGATATGCCACTCCTGTTGGTGCCAGCGAATATCAGCCCATTGCATCGCAGTAACTTTTGATTTACGGGAACCTGTCAGCAATAGCAGCCAGGTATAATCTTTTATCGTCTGATCTTGCTGGTCGAGTGCTGCCACAAAGCGGGGGAGTTCTTCCGGCTGCATAAACCGGTCACGCGAAACTTCTTTAAACTCCTGTATGCCTTCTGCCGGGTTCTTACCCTGCCAGCCCCATTTATTCGCCATGTTAAATATTGCCCGCAACCGTGCCACCGCATTATTGGCGGCGTAGGTGCCGCTATCTGCGCCAATACGGGTATGGGTTCGCTGTACGTCGTTTTTCGATATGGCAGAGATCTTTTTAGAAAAGAAATGATTGAAATGGTTTTTAATCACATGCTCGTCTTGCTGCCATGTTTCCTTGTGTAACATGCTGTACCGAGACATGTATTCATCGAATAGCTGTCGGAAGGTCATTTCGTCGCGGATGCTGCGTTTCTCCTGCTGCGGGTTTTTGCCGGAAGCGATCAGGCCTTTCAATACCGAAGCTTCTTTACGGGCGTTTTCAACGCTTACATCCGGGAAATTACCCAGGAATATGCGCTCCGGTCTTCCGTCAATCTTCTTATACAGGTAAAATGATTTGGAGCCGCTGGGCCGGACATCAAGAAGGAGGCCTTTTTCACGGCTATCCCGGTAATAGATACGCTTGCCGGGACCAGGTAATCTTAAGGTAGCTAAGGCGGGCTTGGTGAAGGTAAAGGTTTTGGCAGAGGTCATGAAACACATTCTTTCCGTAGCCCCACAGCCGTGCTACTGTGGTGCTACCTTGGAGGTCAAAAACAATGCATTTCGATATATCTCATAACAGGCATTTGGCGGGTTAAATGTTTGTTTTATCTAACAGAAACAACAAACATCAACTCCACGCAAACACCACCCTCTCTCCCTCAGGAAGAGAATGGAATGAGATCTGGCAATATCAAAATATCTAATTATGCCAGCTATCTAAATGCACACACATTTATATTGATCTGGACGAGGTGCTACTCTGGTGCTACCCAACAGATCAAGTTCTGTATATATACAATGGCCGGATTATTCAAGAATTTTAATTGTGATTGTTATTGGAGTGTTTGTATTAATAAGGTGATGCTTGTATTAAGCCAACCATTTATTAATTACCAACATAATCATAACGCTCCTGACGGTTCGATTACTTTACTTCTTTCTGCCATTCAGGTTTATCCTGGTTATCCAAAAAAGTATTAATTTCTTCGATTATCAACTTATTGTCTTTGAATAGCTGATAAAATGTCTTTACGAAGGAGTCATTTGTTGTTTCCGAGTCGTTGATTTTTAATTTATCCTCAATTGATTTAAGCTTCCGAGCGATTACAATTTGTCCTGCTATTATAATTTCCATTAATTCTCTTTCGTCAAAATCCGAAAGAGAGTTTTTTCCTTTAAATTTCCCCATCCTGTGAATATATGAAAGCATCACATTCACAAATGTTAATCTTTTATGTTTAGTGAGAAATTATTTCTCTAGCGAACTAATTTTAGGCATTCTAAACAGGTAAGTAAAACAAATTATCTTTAAGGATTTTTCTTAGGAGTAAAATCTAAATTTTTCGTTCCATCGATTTTGCAACGTCTATTTAAAGTTCTCTACTTTAATATTCAAATAACAACCAATAACACGGAATGCTTCGGTCATTTCATTAATGGTTGAAGCAAGACAAACATCCAACAGGCGCTGCACTTTTTTATATTTTGGTGATGTGCTTGGTTTAATGTTTTTTAATTTATCCGATTGCCAATCTTCCGGTTTAACATCTTTTTCAGTAAGTGCAAGCAACGTTGCAAGTTGTTTGCGATCAATGCCCTTACGCTGCATCGCATTATAAAGCAAAACTGTGCATTCTGCACTTAAACTTAGTGCAAAGGAGCCATCTCCTTTTTCTTTCCGTTGCGGATTGGAGACGGGAGCGGGAATTAGTTTATTTGCATTTATCAGACAATTTAATTCATTATCCAGATCAAAGAAAAATTTTTTAAGTACAGCTTCTTCATTTGATGCATAGGAAACAACATTAGGAAATTGTGGGCTTCTGACACTAAAAATATCCTTATGCTTCGTTAATTTGAATGTGTATTTAATCATCTGAATCCCTTTACACGTAAGTCTAACATGCTTTGGACATATTTGTCAAATTAATTTGCAGTAGTCAAAATTCATTCTTAAATTGTATAAAAAAACCACATGAAAACCTTAACTCCACTGTTATTCAATTTCTTACCCCATGCCGATGAAGTACAAGCTATTAATGATGAAGACAAAGCCTGTTTCAAGGAAATCAGGGATGTATTACTTAAACATGGTAAACTTGAACGATTTGGACTGACTTTGCTCCACAAGCATTTTGATATACAAGATGATGAAGTATTGATTGAAAATACGGACGAGATTTCAAGGATACAGACAATTACTCCAATGAAGATCAAGGATGTGGAGGCTACTGGCGAAAGTTTACTTGAGACTTCGTGGTCACTGGTAGATAACGAGGCAGTTACAAGGTGTCAAAGAAAGTGTGTTTACCAAGGCGGCTCACATAGGCCACATATTCATGTATTTATGGAGCAGGCCGCCGAAGTTATTGGTTAGCCTTAGTATTCTTGAAAATTTATAAAATCAATGCGTTACGCATTTAGATGGCAATTTGAAATTCGCAATTGTAATCTACAAGATTACCTTTCAGGAACCCGGTTTGCTTCACGGCTTTTCTGCGAAACTTCCCGGATGCGTTCGAGTTCGTATTGCTTTGCTCCAGCGGTCATGCCTTTAAAGCGGTCGCCCTCGGCTTTCGCCGATAGCATTTGCTGTGCAACATCGGGCGCATCTTGTTTCAGCTTATACATCTGATTAAAGCCTTTGATATATTCCGGCGATGGGTCTTGTTCTTCTTCCATGATCTTAGGTATGATTAAAAAGTTTCGTAGGTAAAATCTTCGATATAATCCCGGATGCTGTCGGCATCGTACAGAATGATTTTTTTCTCCGGCTGGCTATATCGTATTTTTCCTTCATCGCGGAATTTCTGTAAGGTGGTTTTGCTACTGATGCGCAGCATGCGCATGGCTTCCTCTCCGGAAACCCATTTGTCGCCCTGTGATGACTTGGGCTTTTTGCTGTCGATATAGACTTCGAGCCTGTCAATCATTGCATAAAATGCACGGTCTTCAAAGCAGATTACTTCCACGGTTTAGGATTTTTAATGAAGATAATATCTTCAAATGAGCTTTCAAAATTTAGTTATATTGAGACTACAGAAATTCTGTACCTTCATTCAATGAAAACCACCTTATCTACAATAAAATCCCAGATTGCTATACACCTGCAAAGCCTTATTGATAAAAAACAAGAAACAGTGATCTCATGGAAATGTACTTATTGCCAGGAAGAGCATTCTGGCAACTTGTTAAAAAAAGTAGGGAATATTTCTGCCAGTCACACAATAGAAGACTATAAACCCGACCTCGCTTTTTTTGACTTACAAGGCAATCTATTTGCCGTTATTCACTTTTTGAAGAAAAAAAGTATGGATGCTGTGTTAAGTAATTTTTATCATGGAAAGTGTATTTATATTCAAATTAAACTTGAAGTTGGCAGTGATTTTTACAGCTTGTTAGAAAAGATCCAAAAGCCAAAATTTGTAACTGTATGTTTTAATCCCAAATGTCAAACCTGCTATAACTACATGCAAAAGACTTACATTTGGATTGTTAAAAGTAAGTGCTACCGTTGTCATCAGCCGATTATGGTATCATCAATAGAAGCTGGAATGTCTCGTGGGGGCACTTGTGAAGGCCCGGACAAATTTTCTGAAGAAGAACTCTCAATTGCTCGCAGTAATGGTGTAGTCATTGCAATGCAATACAGTAAAACACGAAGTAAAAGCTATTTGGCCAATACATGCCCTAACTGCAATACGTTTGTTGGCAAACATTACTTGTTTAAAGATCACATCAGTCTTGCCGGATACGGATATTACACGTACGAGAAATTTGAGGTGGGTCATTATTGTGAAAGTTGTACTGCTCCTAAAATGGTAATTGAGCAGTATGAATAAAAGCATCTGAAATACTGTTCTCATTTGCTAAAATTCACTATCTTTAAAGTAAGCAAGGCAAGTGAAGAATTCCGTTAACGATGCGTTAACAAGCTGTTTGGCCGCTCTTTTATATCGATACAATCAACTGATAATCAGTGTAATAATTGGGTATAAAACAAAAATAGCGATGGGTTTGAAACCCATCGCTATTTTTTTGAAATGCAAGCCCCAAAGCAAATAATATTAATTGCTTAATTTTGATGACCATGCAAGCTTCCGGCATTACTAATATCCCACCCAGCACCAATGAATACATTTTGGTGGTCAACGGTAAACCCGAAGGGCCATTTACTATTGCGGAATTAAAAAACCGGAAAATTGCCCCCGGCGATTTTGTAAAAACCGCCGTTATGGACGATTACAAAGAAGCCCACGAAATTGCCGAACTGCGCCAGCTATTCGGCTTTAGCAGGCAACCCATCCCTTTGCAATACTTTGGCAGTTTTGATCAGCGCGCGCTGGCTTCGGTTATTGATTGGCTGATTGTTACCGGCGTGTTTGTACTGGTTGCCTTTGTTATTGCTTTGATACTAATGCTTATACTGCCCGGCGATGAGTATAAAATGCTGCGTGCCGGGGTCAGCATAGCTATTGTGATATTGATCCCAATCGGTAAGCTTATTTACAACACCGTAATGGAAAGCGGCCCCAAACAGGGTACCTATGGCAAGCAGATCTTAAAAATTAAGGTGTGCGATATTTATGGCGACAGGCTAAACGCATCTAAAGCAATTACCCGCAACATAGCCAAGGCACTCTCTACAGGCACTGTATTTATTGGCTACCTTATGTGTTTCTTCACTAAAAAGCAGCAATGCCTGCACGATATGGTAGCCGATACCCTAATAACCCGCGACAGGCTGGACGCTTAATTAGAGGGCTGTTGGCGGCTTGCTGTAGGCAGAGTGTGATTAACAGTTAGATGTGAAATATTTATTAAGTGCCTTTCTTATCTATAATTCAGTAAAAACAACTACTCTCCGCTCACTATTAACTGCTCACCAATCCCGATTGTTAAAATCTGTTAAATTTCTACGAAAACATCGTAGATTAACTAATTAAATAGTTATGTTTGTAATGTATTAATACACAACCTTAATTTTTAACAGATATCACATAATGAAAAAGTTTTTTACCCTTATCCTTTGCCTTAGTGTAACGGCAATGGTTACTAAAGCACAAAAGGCCGAAATGGCGAAAGCCATTGTCCGTTATAAGTTTTCGCACATCCGCGATACTACGGCTAAAGACAAGCCTTATACAGAAAATATGGTTTTATTTTTGGGCGAAACCGCCAGCGCCTATAAAAGCTACGACAGAAAACTGCAGGATGCCCTGATGAAAAAGCAGATAGAACAGCAAATGGCCGACCAAAAAGGAAGCACTAATTTTAACATTAAAGTAACCGGTACCAAAGCAACCACCCGTTCGGAGATCTACCAGTTCCCGGCTATGAACAAGTTGATGCGGAAGGAATCATTAATAACTCCGTACCTGATAGAAGAAACTATGCCGGCCATCAGCTGGAAGATAAGCGCCGATACTGCAAGTTTTGGCACATTGCTTTGCCAGAAGGCTACAACGCATTTTAAGGGCCGCGATTATACTGCATGGTTTTGCCCAGATCTGCCCTATCATGTTGGCCCATGGAAACTGAACGGCCTGCCGGGCCTCATTGTAGAAGCTTACGATACCAATAAGGAGGTGATGTTTAAGTTTGATGGCTTAGAACAAGTTACAGCAACAGAAAAACCGGCCCTTGCAGCAGAACCTGCGCCAGGCAGCACGGCCATTAAATTTGGTGGCTTGGAAGATGATTCAAACAACCCTAATTTGATAGCCGTACCATCAAACGCGGTAAAAACTACCGAAAAGGAATTTAACAAGCTTCAGGATGCTATGCGTAAAGATCCGCAGGCATTTATGGCTGCCATGGGCGGCGGCGCAGGACCCGGCGGCGGCACAATTCGTACATCGGGACCAATGCCTACAGGCGCTGTAAGAACAGTTGTAAATGTTGGCCCCGGTACCGGCCCGGTTACTAACAATCCTTTAGAACTTCCCGAAAAGAAATGATGAGGCTATATAAACTGAGTGCAGTATGGATTTTATGCATGCTGTGCTCTGCCGCGGCCTTTGCCCAGAGTATTAAAGGCACCGTTACCGATAGTTTAGGGAAAACATTATCCTATGCGAGCGTAAACCTTAAAAGCGGCGGCAACCTCATTATTGCTTATACCACAACCAACGATAAGGGTGTTTACACCTTAACCGTTCCTGCAAGTGCCGATAAAGCCAGCCTGCAGGTAGAGGTAAGCTGTGTGGGTTATAAAAAAGAGATAAAGCCGGTTGCTGCTTTTAACGAACCTTACAACTTTAAAATGTCGGCGGCGGTTAACCAGTTAAAAACAGTTGTTGTTAAAGATGACAGGCCGAGACTGAGATCTCACGGGGATACGCTGGATTATAAGGTGTCGGATTTTTCCAGTCCGCAGGATAGGGTGATAGGTGATGTAATTAAAAAGTTGCCCGGTGTAACGGTAGACAAAGCCGGCAAGATCAGCTATAACGGCAAGGCTATCTCTAACCTCTATATCGGCGGCGATAACCTGCTGGATGATAAATACAACGTGGCAACCAGTTCTATCCCCAATGGCGTGGTAGATAAGGTGCAGGTGATAGAAAACCATCAGCCCATAAAAATGCTGAAAGATAAAGTAGTAAGCGAAGATGTAGCCATCAACCTCAGCATTAAGAAAGATGCCAAACTGCAGTTGGTTGGCCAGGAAACCCTCGGGGCTGGTTTAACCGATAAATACTATGCAGATCTTAATGCTATGATGTTTAAGGACAAATACAAAGCCATTAACTACGTAAAGGTGAATAATACCAATTACGACTTGGCGGGCGATATTGTATCGCATAATCGCAGTGGTTATTTATCCAGGCTGGATAATGACCAGCCGGGTACGGTGCTTTCTTTGGGTACTGCAGGCAACCCCGATCTGCCGCGTAACCGTTACCTGTTTAACCAGGCCGGGGCTATCAACCTTAATAATTTGGTTAATCTGAAAAAGGATGTACAACTGCGTGCCAACCTCTCCTACCTGCACGATACGCAGAAACAGAACTACACCAAGTTCAGCGAGTTTTATCTGCCCAATGATACCATTCGCTATGCCGAGGTGCAGAATAACAAACGCAGGCCCGATTACCTGCACAGCCAGCTATCGGTAAACGTTAACCGCGATAAGTTTTACATGACCGATAATTTCATAGCCGATTACAGCAAAAACACCGGCTATTCGGCATTAGTAACTAACGGCATGCCGGTTAACCAGGTTTTTAAGGATAATCTGATGGATCTCTCTAACGAGTTCAACTACATGAAAACTTTTAAAACCAACAAAATCATGGAGTTTTACAGCTACATAAACCGAACTACCGAACCGGAGAACCGCGTTATTGACCCTGGATTAAATGCCGACATTTTTAATAACGGCGTGGCTTATAAACAGCTTACCCAAAATGTAGATATCCCAACCTGGTTTACCAATAACTATATGGGTTATAAAATACCGGGCAACAAGGTTACACAAAGCTATAAGGCCGGGTTTAGCCTGCAATCACAAACATTAAAATCCGACCTAAACCTTACACAGTTGAACAATTCGGTTAACCTGTTATCAGATAGCGCTATCAACAATCTCGACTGGCAGCGACGCAAGGTTTATGCAGAAGCCAGTTATGATATCCCCGGAGATGTGCTTAAGATAGGCATCAGCCTGCCGGTAAATTATCTTAATATCAGCTATAAGGATGCTTATTACGGCTTGAATAAAAGCCTGTACAGGTTGTACTTTAACCCTCGCGTGAGCGTAAAATACCAAACCGGGATAGAAAATTATATTACAGCAGGATATAATTTCCGTAATGATATAGGTAACATTCAGGATGTATATAATGGTTACATACTTACCAACTACCGTAGTTTGTACGCCAACAATGCCGATCTTACCGAACGCAAAACGCAATCGGCATCGCTTGGGTTTAATTATCGCAAGGCTATCTCGCTGTTCTTCTTCGGGGTGAGCGCATCGTATATGCACCAGGATGCCAACAACATTTCATCAAGCGTGGTTACCAATAACCTGCAGCAGCGCATAGTGTTGCCTTATGATAACAATATCGATTCATGGTCGGGCAGTGTGGTTACGAGTAAATATGCCTTTAGCCTGCGTACTACATTCAGCGCGGGGTTATCTTATCAAACCACCAAACTCAACCAGATCTTGAATAATATTGTGTTACCCTACAAAACCATCTCTACCGGTGTGAATGTAGGTGCAGAAACCAAGGTAAGCAAACAGATCAACTTCAGCTACAAAGCAGGGTTCGATCAAACAACCAGTAAATCATCTGGAACCGATACCGAGAATAAATTTCAACGGCTGATACAGCAGGCATCTGTTAATTACAGCATAACAGATAATATTTACCTGAATGTATCGGGCGATCATTACTACACCCATCAGCAGCAATCACCCGATTTGAAATACATGTTTGCCGATGCCAGCTTGCGTTATAAGTTTAAAAAGATAAAGGCAGATGTGGAGATTAGCGCACAAAACCTGTTCAATACCAAAACCTACAGCGCGCTGTACCTATCTGCCAATACATTTACATCCAGCAGTTATACCATACCGGGCCGCTTTATGCTGGCGAAGGTTACGTTTAACTTGTAAATAGTGAGTGATGAGTAGTGAGTGCTAATTTATTGATTACTATAAAACAGAGAGAGGCTGATCGTGTTACGATCAGCCTCTCTCTGTTTAGTGTTTTTTTTTAGTGGATGCCGTTAAACAACCTGCTCCAGCGGATCTTGCTGAAGAATGGTGCGTTATCATCCCAACTCATCCAGATGAAGAGGGCTTTACCCACAATATGGTCTTCGGGTACAAACCCCCAGTAGCGCGAATCGGCAGAATCGTGGCGGTTATCACCCATCATCCAGTAGTAGTTCATTTTAAAGGTATAGCTGGTGGCTTTTACGCCGTTTATCAGCACTTCGCCATTGGTAATCTGTAGCTTATTGCCTTCGTACACTTCAATAGCGCGGCCGTAAACCGGTAGGGTTAAACTATCCAGCTTAACTGTCCAGCCTTTTTTAGGAATGATGATAGGGCCGTAGTTATCTACGTTCCAGTCAAAATTCTTGTTGCCTTGGTTTAGTTTGTACTTTGGATAAGCAGCCGGGAACACCGGGTTAAACGGATCGGCAACACCACGTTTCTGAATATTTGGCGTGATAGATTTTACGTTGCTATAGCCTTTTAGGGTCGTAGCAGCCTCCTTAGTCATGGTTGGAGATGGGATGTTATCGTAGTTAGATACCTTCAGGTCTTCCAGTATCTGCGGGTTTACATCCATGCCGTTGGTAGTAATGGTATAATCCGTTTGCTCACCCGGAGGGTTTGGGGCAGCTTTACCGTTTACATAAACCTGTGCATCAACTAACGATATGGTATCGCCGGGTGCACCCTGGCAGCGTTTAATATAATTCTCGCGTTTATCAACCGGGCGGTAATACGGCGAATCGGCCTCCATGGGGTAGTTAAAAACCACCACATCACCTTTTTTAACTTCGCTTAATCCTGGCAGGCGGTAGTATGGCAGTTTAACGCCGTCCCAGTAAGCCTTTGTACCTATAATTGGCATGGTATGGTGCGCAAACGGGAAAGAGAATGGTGTAATAGGCGTACGGGCACCGTAGTTAACTTTGCTTACAAACAAAAAATCGCCCACCAGTAAAGAGCGTTCCATTGATGGAGTAGGGATGGTGTAAGCCTCGATGAACAGCGTACGGATCAGGGTGGCGGCAATTACAGCAAATATGATGGCATCAGCCCATTCACGGCCGGCGCTTTTCTTTTTATTGGTTTTATCGCTTTTATTTTTGTTCCAGAATTTCCAGCTCATTGTTTAAATATTGGGGCAGTAAATTAATTACTATTTATTAAAATCAAACATATCTTCTACAGAATAAAAACCCTTTTTATCCTGTATCCATTCGGCAGCCAGCACGGCACCTAATGCAAAACCACTGCGGTTATGCGCAGTGTGCTTAAACTCTATACTATCTACTTCAGAATCGTATATCACGGTGTGGGTGCCTGGTACGTTCTCTATCCGCAGGGATTCTATCAGTAACTGATCTGCAGGTACGTTATCATCATCAGCGGCATCATCGGTAGTTAAAATATTAACCCAGCCCTTTTTAGCATCCAGGTTTTCGGTAATGCCTTCGGCAATGGTAATGGCCGTACCACTTGGCGAATCCAGCTTTTGGGTGTGATGAATTTCTTCTACCTGTACATCGTAATACGGGTATTTATTCATCAGCTTAGCCAGTATTTTATTTACATGGAAAAAGATATTTACACCTACGCTAAAGTTAGTGCCGTACAGCAGGGTGCTGTTCTTCTCTTCGCACTTTTGTTTAACATCGGCCATCATATTATACCAGCCGGTGGTGCCAACAACAACGGGTACGCCGGCATCTAAACAGGTGTTAATGTTATCAAGTACGGTGCCGGGGGTACTAAACTCAATAATAGCATCGGCCATCTGCAGGTTTTCGGCAGTAAGCTCGTGCTGGTTATTGCTGCTTATCTTTAATACAATTTCGTGTTTACGGTCGAGGGCTATCTTCTCAATAATTTTGCCCATTTTACCATAGCCTAACAGTGCTATTTTCATCAGTAATATTTATTGCGCTTTACTTATTTAAGCGTAAAGGTAATTTTTATACCCGGAATATACGCATTGTTAAAATTTGCCGCATAAACAGGCTGATTAATAAAGCCCGGAGAAACTTTAAAGGAAAGATCGTTATCTACCGAATAGGAGCTGATAAACTTAGCATCTATATAAGCTTCAACCGCCTGGATCCCCCAAACCGCCAAAATACCTAAAATGCTCAGGTCGCGGTTACGCAGGTAACCGTCTGATGCATTGGCAAGCGCATCATAGCCAACATTAAGGCTCGCATATTGATCATACTCAGTTTTATACTTAATGTACGATGCATATAAGGGTTCGCCCTGTTTAGGGATACTGCCTGTTTTATTGATCTTGGCAAGCGCCAAAAATTGCTTATAGTAATTATTATTGTAAATAACCGCGGCACCCAAAGAAACCAGCCCTGCATAAATAAAGGGAACTTTCCAGATCTTATGGTTATAAACCTGGCCCCAACCGGGTATTATTAACGACCGTTTTACGGCCAGGCTAGGGATGTGCGTACTATCCGGGTGATAGATCTTTTCCTTTTTTATTTTGGGCGCATAAGAAGTACGCACAACGGTATCGCGTTTTACAACTGCAGTATCCGGTTTAGGCTTCATCACTGAATCTGGCTTTTGGGCCATTGCCAGCAGCGTAACGTTTAAAAAAAGTACGGTAACAAACAGTTGTTTAAGCATTTTACCAATCAAGCATTTCGAGTATACGGCCCAGGTCATCTTCTGATAGAAACGGTATTTCTATCGATCCATTGCCCTGGGTACCAACTTTTAGCTTAACCTTAGTGCTAAACTTGGAAGCAAGCTCATCCTGTATCTTTTGCATCTGAAAATTAAGGTTTTCGGGCTGTTTTCCTTCCTTTTTAGAAGGTGCATGCTGTATCTCCCTAACCATCTCTTCCACACGGCGAACAGACAGGCCATTCTTAATAATTTGCTGGTTGATGTAGATCTGCGTAGCCGGGTTATCTACCGAAAGTAAAGCCTTGGCGTGGCCCATGCTTATCTCCCCATCGCGCAGGGATGCCTGTATGGTTGGCGGCAACTTTAGCAAACGCAGGTAGTTGGTAACGGTAGAGCGGTTTTTGCTCACACGGTCGCCCAGCTCTTCCTGTTTAAGGCTGCACTCCTCTATCATCCGCTGAAAGCTCAGGGCAACCTCAATAGCATTAAGGTCTTCACGCTGAATGTTCTCAATCAGGGCCATTTCCAGCATCTGCTGGTCGTTAGCGCTGCGGATGTATGCCGGTATCTGCGTTAGCCCCGCCAGTTTACTGGCACGAAACCTGCGCTCGCCCGAGATCAGCTGAAAGCTGTGCGCGTTTATTCTTCTTACGGTAATAGGCTGTATTAAGCCCTGCAGTTTAATAGAAGCGCTGAGGTCGGCCAGCGCCTGCTGGTCAAATTCAGTACGCGGCTGAAACGGGTTTACTTCAATTTCGCTAAGCTTAACCTCGCTTATAGAACCCAAACTGCTGGTTTCGGTAACCTGGCCAGATTGGGCATTCTTATTAGGCATTACACTTACAGAATCATTAAGCAACGCGCTTAACCCTTTCCCAAGTGCATTTCTCTTTTCGTTACTCATAATGTATTAAGCGGTTTCTGTAGCCAGGGCCTCATCTTTTACCAAACCATTGTTGCGCAGTATCTCGCGCGCAAGGTTAAGGTAGTTTACTGCACCTTTACAGTTGGCATCGTGCATAATTACGGATAGGCCGAAGCTTGGCGCCTCGCTTAAACGTGTGTTACGCTGTATAATAGTATCAAACACCATATCCTCAAAGTGGGTTTTCACTTCATCAACCACCTGGTTAGACAGGCGCAAACGCACATCGTACATGGTTAACAGGATACCCTCTATCTCCAGCTTGGTATTTAAGCGGGTTTGTACAATTTTAATAGTGTTCAACAGTTTGCCCAAACCTTCTAACGCGAAGTATTCGCACTGTACCGGGATGATCACCGAATCGGCAGCGGTAAGCGAGTTGATGGTGATTAAACCCAACGATGGCGAGCAATCAATAATGATAAAATCATACTCGTCTCTTATGCTTTCTAAAACCGCTTTCATTTTATATTCGCGGTTGGTAAGGTTTATCATTTCTATCTCGGCACCCACCAGGTCAATATGAGCCGGCAGCAGATCAAGATTTGGGGTATCAGTTTTTTGGATAGCATCATGCGGGTTAATATCATTAATGATACACTCGTAAATGCTGTTTTTTATATTACGCGGATCGAACCCGATACCAGAGGTAGAGTTTGCCTGCGGATCGGCATCCACAAGCAGGGTTTTAAATTCGAGCACGGCTAAACTTGCAGCCAGGTTTATAGATGATGTAGTTTTTCCGACGCCACCCTTTTGATTGGCTAAAGCTATAATTTTACTCATTCTATATATACAAATATTAATTAAGCGGTTTATTAGAACGAAAAACCAATACAGAAATTTTTATGTTTGTATAGTTTTTTATCCGCGATAAAGATACGCATTTTAATAATTCAGAAATCCACAGGTTCTGTCAACTTACAAACAATTAATGTTGATTTAATGGGTTAGCGAATTACTGATAGCACTATGTTCCGCTAAGTGTAAGCATCAGTAATTCAGGCGTTCAGTATCTCACTTATTAACAAACATCAATGATAACCATTATATCTGCCACTAACCGGCCAAACAGCGCCACAAATAAGTTAGCCCTTTACTATCAGAAAGTATTGGCGCAAAAAGGCAGCGAGGCCGGCCTGTTCTCTTTAGCAGACCTGCCTGACAACATCATTAAAACCGACCTGTACGGCAAACGCAGCGCGGAGTTTGAACCAATACAGGAACTTATCACCGCGACAGATAAATTTATATTTATTATCCCCGAATATAATGGCAGCTTCCCCGGCGTTTTAAAAGTATTTATTGATGCCTGTGCTTTCCCCGAAAGTTTTTATGATAAAAAAGCGGCGCTGGTTGGCCTCTCGTCGGGCAAGTACGGCAACATCCGCGGGGTTGACCATTTTACAGGCATCTGCAACTATATGCACCTGAATGTGATGCCGCTAAAGATCCACATCGCAGCCATTAACAAAGAGATTGATGAAAACGGCGACCTGTTTATAGCCGATACCCTGCGTTACACTAACGAGCAGATAGATAAGTTTATCAAATTTTAAACCCTACCGAACGATCAGCACCCAGCCGGATAACTTGGCGGTGTTGTTCTTCAGATCGATAACATAATAGTAAGTGCCTGCCGGTAGTGGCTTGCCATTTAAATTACCATTCCATGGTTTACTGTAGCCGGTGTTGTAATACACCTGCTGCCCGTTACGGTTATACACCGCTATATTACTTTGCGGATAGGTTTCCAAAGCCTCAATGTTCCAAAAATCGTTCGTGCCGTCGCCATTGGGCGTGAAGGTGCTGGGGATAATTATCTTTTTAAAAACCCTTACAAAAACGCTGCTCTCATCTGTACCGCAATCATTGGCAGATGTTACCGTAAGCGTGTAGGTAATATCATCAGTAGGCGATGCGATGGGTGTTGGCGAATGCGGATCGTCCAGGAAATCGGCGGGGCTCCAGGTATAGGTAGCTATGGTACCGGTAGCGCTGCCATCCAGTTTAACAGATTGCCCTTCAAAGATCTTTTTATTTTCGCCGGCATTGGCAACCGGCAGTTCCAGTACATTTACCTGTACCTGCGCTGTGCTTGTGCAATTGTTGATACCCGTTACAGTTACGGTATAAAGCGTAGAGTTATCCGGACTGGCAACCGGCGTGGCCGATGTTGGATCTGATAAGCCCGCCACCGGCAACCAGCTATAAGATGCCGCATCCGCCGCGTTGGCGCTGATAGTAACACTGCTGCCACGGCAAATCTGCTGCGTTGCGCTTACCTGTATTACCGGCTTCGGCTTTACGGTAACATTCACCGTACGCTCTGTAGCACAACCCTGGGCAGATGTTACAGTCACCTTGTATTGCCCCGCATTCGCAGCTGCCATATCAGGTACTCTCAATGGGTTTTGGGTGGTTGGCGGCAGGTTAGGCCCTTCCCAGCTATAGGTTGCACCGCCCGATGCATATAGCGTAAGCACATCCCCTTCACAAACCGATTGCGAACTTATTTGCGGCACCACCGGGTACGAGGTAACATTTAAGGTAACAGGGTTAGAATATACCCTGCAATTTAATGATGAAATATTAGTGGCCTCGGCAACACCTTGCCTGTATTGGTAAGCGCCCAATTGCGCCGCCGGGTATACCACATTGATAGAAGCCCCGGTTTCGCCGGGGATATCTGTCCACCCTGCGCCATTGTTTAAATTTTGCTGCCATTGGCGGGCAGGATTACTATACCCCGAGCCAGGCGTGGCGGTTATGGTGTAAGATGCCGGCTGCCCTTCGCAAACATTTTGCTGCGTAAGCGATACATTCCCCGCAAAACCTGCCTGCACTATTGGCCCGCATGCACGGAAGGTGATATCATCCAGCAGCAGATCGTTACCACAGCCACCGGGGGCGTTGTTTACCATGCGTACTACCACTTCGGATATGCCCGCAGGTGTTGTAAAAAAAGTTTTTTTTTGCACCCATGTAGGGTTTGCTGTCATTTCTATATCGCCGGTTTCTTCTTTTTGTAACTCCTCTCCCGCAGGAGTTTCAATAATGAAGGTTATATTGGGTTTAACTCCTTGCCCGCCGCAAGCAGATGGCACAAGCAGGTTAAGTATATAGGCCGAAAACTCATACGTAGTACTACCGCAAAGCGCCCCAACCGTTGTTTTCTGCTCAAAGAATTGCCCCGGTGTTGCAGCCGCGTTAATGATCATCATATGCCCGTTGGTGTTACCTGTATGATCTCGCACAACACTATGCCAGGTACTGCCAAAACAGCCTAAAGTGTTGCTTGCTATGGCATAATCACCATCGGAAGGGCAGCTATTAGTGGTGTAATTATAAGTTGTCATCCCCGGGGCCAGCGGTGCACCTGGGTTGCTGCCTGATCCAAAATCCTGATTTATAACCGGGTCGCCTAAACTACCGGTGCAGGTTACTGCCGCATTTTTTTTTATAACAGATTGCACACGCGTTTGCGCACGCGCCTGCATACTTACAGTAATTAAAAACAGAAAAAAGATTGTTCTCAAGCTAATTGGTGGCATTTTTATCCTGTTACAGAAACAGTTAGTCGCCAAAAATAATCTTTTTAAGCAGATAGCACAGGTTTATTTACATACAGAAGAAAAATGCAGCCATTAACCCTAACCGCAAACAAAACCATGTACTACAAGTTAGTTTATTGTTGAATGAAAAAATATCTATGAAAATTAAACTGATCTGCATATCCCTTTTTGCTGCCGGCTTAAGCGCCTGCTCGCAAAACGAAAAGAAAGTTGATGAAAGCAAAGCCGATAGCATTGGCACTGCTACACAGGAAGTAAAACTGCCGGCACCCTTTGAAACCAAATCTGTTAAGAATTACAGCAAAGTTATCGGCTGGCCAAAAGGCAAAGCTCCAATTGCGCCCGAGGGCTTCTCGGTAACGCTTTTTGCCGATAGCATGAAAAACCCGCGTAATATTTACATTGCACCCAACGGTGATATTTTAGTTGCCGAGGCCAATACCGAAATGAAAGGCGTTAAAAAATTAGGTGCTAAGATAATAGGCGCTGCCGGCTCGCAAAACCTGGGCAAAAGTGCCAACCGGGTAACCCTTTTTCGCGATACCAATAACGATGGCGTACCCGATCTTAAAAGCACGTTTCTCTCTGATTTAAACCAGCCTTACGGGATGCTGATTCTGGGTAACTCCTTTTACGTAGCCAATACCGACGGCATCTGGAAATATGATTACAAGGTGGGCCAAACCAAAATAACTACCCCGGGTAAAATGATCTTATCATTACCTGCCGGTGGCTATAACAACCACTGGACCCGCAACCTGCACATCAACAGTAAAGGCGATAAAATATTTGTATCGGTAGGCTCGGGCACCAACGTGGCCGATCATGGTATGGATGTAGAGAAACGCCGCGCCAATATTTTAGAGATCAACCCCGATGGCAGCGGCGAACGTATTTACGCCAGCGGATTGCGTAACCCTGCCGGTATAGATGTACAACCCGGCACCGGCGTTGTGTACACCGTAGTGAACGAGCGCGATGAACTTGGCGACGACCTGGTACCCGATTACCTCACCAGCGTTAAAGATGGCGGCTTCTACGGCTGGCCATGGGCATACTTCGGCCAGCATGAAGACCCGCGCCTGAAAGTAAAACGCCCGGATATGGTAAAGAAGACCATTACGCCCGATTTTGCTTTGGGCTCGCACACGGCATCGCTCGGCATAGCCTTTTATGATGGCGGCAAGTTCCCGGCTAAATATAACGGGGGTACGTTTATTGGCCAGCACGGCTCCTGGAACCGCTCTAAACTGGTAGGTTATAAAGTAACCTTTGTGCCGTTTGTAAATAATAAACCAGGCGCTAAAATGGAAGATTTTTTAACCGGCTTTATTGCCGACAGCGTAAAACAGGAAGTTTACGGCCGCCCGGTAGGCGTTACCGTTGCCAAAGATGGGGCCCTACTGGTTGCCGATGACGCATCAAACCGCATTTGGCGTGTGGCTGCTAAGTAACAACATTATAAATATCTCTAACAAATAGCCCTTTGCCATTTAAAGGGCTATTTTTGTTTGCAACAACCAGCTATGAATAAACACTACCTTAACCTTTTAGCCCTGTTAGCAATAACAGGCAATGCCGTCGCTCAAAATAAAAACACTAAACCCAAAGCCGATACCGTTAGGCAACTCAAAACAGTTACCGTAAAAGGATATTTATCAGAGCAGCGCATGCTCAGCGTGCCGGCCTCGGTGAGCGTACTGGGTTTCGCTCAATTAAAGCTTCAGCCTGATAATTCTTTTGTTACTGCTTTAAATACATTACCGGGTGTGCGTGCAGAGGAACGTTCACCGGGCAGTTACCGCCTGTCTATCCGCGGGAGTTTACTGCGCTCGCCTTTCGGGGTGAGGGATGTAAAGGTATATTTTGATGAGATTCCGCTTACTGATGCAGGGGGTAATACTTACTTAAACGCCCTGGACATTGGCAACATCCGCCATATTGAAGTTTTAAAAGGACCGGATGGCAGCTTGTTTGGCGCCAACAGCGGCGGTGTGGTATTGCTGAATCCAGTGAACCGTACAGACAGCACTTATCTTTCGGCCGGTGTGAATGGTGGCTCGTATGGCTTGTTCCACCAAAAAGTTTCTTTGCAAAAGATCACCGGCAACAACCGTTTTAATTTTAACCAGTCGTACCAGCATTATGATGGTTACCGCCAGAACAGCCGCATGCACCGCACCTACCTGCAGGCTGGTGATGCATATCAATATGCGCCAAACAGCGAGCTACGTGCTACTGCTCTATACAGCGACCTGGATTACCAAACGCCGGGCGGCCTCAACCTTGCCCAAATGACCGCCAACCCACGTTCGGCAAGGCTGCCTACGCCTACTCTGCCGGGGGCTATAGATCAGAAGATCCGCATCAATACCAAAATGTTATTGGGTGGCTTGGTGAACGATGCCAAACTAACCGATGGTGTGCGTAACGTACTGGCCATTTTTGGCAACCATGTTGATTTTGCCAACCCCTTTATCACCAACTACGAGCAGCGCGACGAGAACACTTACGGCCTGCGCACCTATTTTGAATTTGCCGGCAAACACACCGATAATTACGACGGCAAACTAAACGTGGGCATGGAGTGGCAGCAAACCAATTCGCTCATCAGTAATTACGATAACAACAAAGGCGTTAAAGGCGCTACGCAGAAGATTGATAAGATAAATACCAACCAGCATTTCTTTTTTGCGCGCTACGCCGCCGATATTTTTAAACGCCTGCATGCCGAGGCTGCGGTGAGTTTGAACTACTATCACTACAAATTCAAAAACATAGCGCCGTTAAACGAACCCGGTTTTACCGACCGCGATTTTTCGGAACAGCTGATGCCGAGGCTGGCCCTCTCCTACCAAATCACCAATGATTTTATCTGGCGGGCATCTGTTAGCCGCGGTTACTCCACACCAACCACAGCCGAGGTTAGGCCCACAAGCAACATTGTAAATACCGACCTGCAGGCCCAATTCGGCTGGAATTATGAGACGGGTTTCCGTTTGAGGAATAAGGATGAAAGCATGCTGCTGGATGCCTCCGTGTTTTACTATCGTATTAATAACTCCATCGTTCGCCAGTTAAACCCTAACGAAACTGAATATTACATTAACGCGGGCGGCACCAAACAACCGGGCTTCGAACTGGCTTTTACCGATTGGCTGATCCGCCAGAACAACACGCACTTTGTGAGGGGTTTGCAGTTTAACACCTCATTCACGGCCAGCAGGTTCAATTTCAGAGAATATAATGTGGCAGGGAACAATTACTCGGGCAATAAGCTGACCGGCGTACCCAGGGAGGTTGTTGTATCATCAGTACAGGTGATGTTTCCAAAAGAACTGGCCTTGTTTGTACAGCATAACTATACCTCAAAAATACCATTGAACGATGGCAACACCATTTATGCAGCCAAGTATCATCTGCTACAAGCAAAAGCATCGTGGCATCACCTGTTCAACAAAACCCGGTTAGAAGTTTACTTCGGCGCAGATAACCTGCTGAACCAAAAATATAGCCTCGGTAACGATCTGAACGCCGTTGGCAACCGCTACTACAACCCATCGCCATTAAGAAATTACTATGCTGGATTAGGAGTGAGTTTATAGTTGATAGGCGATGGTTCATGGACGAATTATAGGTCACCATATCATTATAAAAGGGGTTAAAGATCAATCACTGTTTGTTGATCTTAACCCTCATTATTTATACGATTCGTGATTGGTACTCTGCTATGATCTATCAACCATCTCCCATGAACCAAAGCCTACAACGTGGGTTCTGGCTTACCGGTTCCTTCGGCTACATTGCTGCCGCGGCCTTTGGCATCAAACGCACGGAATTTCACCACCCCTGTTGCGTTAACCGGTTTTTCGTAGATCTTGCTGCTGGCATCCGGTTCGGTTCCATCGGTGGTGTAGCGGATGGTTAAACCCGGGTACTGGATGTTACTGGCATATTTGCCATCCTGCAATATTACACCCGGTTTGGGGATGCGGAAGCTATACCCGCCGTTATAATAAGCTAAACGGGTTAGTTCGCGCTTGCCTAATATGTTCATGAATTTGCTCCAGTCCTCGTTATACAGCGCATGCGTTTTGGCGGTATCGCGCTCGGTGGCCCATGATGGATCTTTAGCCCAGGCACGCTCCGCCAAACCAATTAGCTTAGGGAAGATCATGTAATCCATCCTGTCGGCACTTTTAACGGTTTCGCTCCATAAGGCACCTTGCAGACCGATTATATTTTCTTTGCCGTAATCTGTTAAACGCTGCTTGCCTACAAACAGGTTACGGTTTATAGGCAGGCCGTTTTTATCCACGTCGGCATTTTTAAAGTAATCGTAAGGGATAAAAGAAAAGAATTTATCTATCCCCAAAAACGCGCCCCAATAGTAACCCGGCTCATCGAACGATTTGTAGTTGGCCATATCAAAATACAGGTTGGTAACGCAGGTAAGCACCACCTTGTAACCACCGTTCGCCAGTTTGTAGGCCAGATCTTCCTGCCCGTCGCCAAGTACGTTGTTCCATACATCTACCTGCATGCCTTCGTTCACAAACTGCGGGTTAGGCACGTACGTGTTCTGACCATCTACTGTAGTTTTACGCAGGGCCATTTCTTCCCAGCCAGACATTTTAATGTTACGTTTCTTTAAAATATCGTTTACGCGGCCGTAGAAGTAATACCACAAATCGCCGGTACTTTTAATTTCAGGATGCGTGGCTTTCAGTGCCAGGTATGCAGGTGATTTTTCCCACACATGTGCAGGCACCTCGTCGCCGCCAAAATGGATGGCCGGCAGCGGGGCATTGGCTTCTTTGTAGATATTTACCAGGTCGCCCACTACGGTTTCAATGTAATTATAAGTAGATGGCAGCGACACATCTATCACGTTATCGTTCCAGTACTGCACCGAGCGGTACTCCGATCGATCATTTGCATCGCGCAGCAAATTACGTTCGGCACCGGTCTTGTCGCCGGCAGCTATTAAGCGGGTGTAACGGGCATCCATCGCCTTGATAGAGGCACGTGCATGGCCGGGTGTTTCAATCTCCGGCAATACGGTGATGTGGCGGTCATTGGCATATTTCAGAATCTCGATGTAATCGGCCCTGGTATAATAACCAGTGCCGGCGGTGTTGCTAAAATCGGGACCAGAACCATGCGCTGCCGGTAAATGGGTTTTACTATCCAGCGTGTGGCCGCGTTTAGATCCTAAGGAGGTGAGCTCCGGCAGGGACGGGATCTCTATGCGCCAGCCCTCATCGTCAGTAAGGTGCATGTGCAGGGTATTCAGTTTGTACATCCCCATCAGGTCCAGCAGTTTTAAAACCTGTTTTTTTGACTGAAAATTACGGGCCACATCCAGCATAACGGCGCGGTAAGGGAAACGGGGCGCATCGGCAACATCAACACAAGCAATTGAAATATTAGCCTGCGGTTTTATCCATGCAGTACCCGGGATCAATGTTTTAAACGATTGAATGCCATAGAAAGCACCCGTTGCGGTAGATGCCGAGATGGTAACCTTGTTAGCGGTAACTTTCAGCTGATAAGCTTCGGCAGCAAGGCCGGCATCTTTTGTTATTAAAATTTGGTTAACCCCTGGAGTGGTTTTACCTGTTATTTTTTTACCGAATAGCTTTTCCAGATCGCTGAACAGGTTACTGGTTTCTTTATTAAAGGCCGGATCATAAACCACACTTACGGAACTATTCAATGTAAACATTCCGCCGGTTTCAGTATAATTAGTTGGTGTCGGGATGATTTTTTGCAGTTTCTCTGCCGGGATATCCTGAATCAATTTATTCTGATTGAACAGGATCTCGGGCGTTATCAGTCCGTGGTAAGTTGGGTTGTAAGGTTTCACTACAAAATCGCCAACAGAGTAGCCTTTGGCGGGTTCGGCATCCCAAACCAGGTAAGGGCCCTCAATGGCATCGGTAAAGTTTACCACCGGCGATTCGCAAATGTATTGAATGCGCGCACTTTTGCCGGGTTGTATGGCGGTAAATTTTGCGTTAGGTGTAATGCTGTACAGATCGCCGTTTATTGGCGTTATACGGGCGTTGCCGCTCACTGCATCGGCCACAAAATTGCGGGATGAATTGAAGTAGAATTTCCAGCCTCCGGCAGGCAAAGCTGTTTTACCTTTATTGGTAATAATAAGCGCTGTTAAGGCCTGCTGTTTGTTTTGATAGTTATTATCAACTACTTCCCAGGTGAGAACAAGGTTGTGGGCGTTAAATTTTGGTTCATCGGCCATAGCAGCAAAAGCTTTTATGTTGATGATTATAACAAACAGCAAGGTAAAAAGGCGGCGCATATTCATTTATATTTAGGTGGTGTGGAACCGTAAATATAATTAAAAATATGATTTATGATGTTTGGCTAACTTTTTAAAATAATTTTTAAAGTGCAAATTTTATCCAGCCATTTCCCTCATATCCAAATATGAATTGTTTAGGGTGGATGATCTCTGCCAGGATTTCGATAGAATCAACAATCCGGGGGCCAGGGCGGTTAAAGTACTGGTTACCATCGGCTATATAAATACGGTTATTCTTCACCGCTTTCAATTCTGCAAAGCCGGTTTGTTGCAGCAGCAGATGAATCTCGCGCATGGTGCGTTCGACTGAAAATCCGCAAGGCATCAGGATGATCACATCCGGGTCCTGCGATTGGATTTCTGCCCAGTTCACATACGGTGAATGTTTACCGGCTTCGGTAAGGATAGAAACACCACCTGCGATAGACACCAGCTCGGGCACCCAATTACCCGAAAGCATCATTGGTTCCAGCCATTCTATACAGGCCACAGTCGGCTTATTCTCCATAAATTTAAGCTTATGGCGAATGATATCTGTACGTTCCTGCAGCTCTTCCAGCAAGCTAACGCCGGCTTCTTCAACACCTAAAGCAGATGCTACAGTTGCTATATCTTTAAAAATATCATTAAGGGTATTGGGCTGCAGGGAGATGATCTGCGCCGGTTTATCCAGATAGTTTTCCAGCGCCTGCTCTACCTCGGGCAGGGATACTGCGCAAACTTCGCACTGTGCCTGGGTAATTACCACATCGGGCTGCAGCTCTTTGATCACCCCGCGTTTAACGGTATAAACCGATAAGGCATCGGCCAGCATCTCTTTTACCTTTACATCAATATCGGCACTGCTCATCCCATCCGGAAAGTTAGCTTCGGAACATACCGGCAAAGCCTTTACAGATTCGGGGTAATCGCATTCGTGTGAGCGGCCCACCAGGCTGCTCTCTAAGCCTAAAGCACATATGATCTCGGTAGCGGCGGGCAATAAAGAAATTATTCTATCGGGCATTCGTTATCAGTTTACAACCGGGGTATTGCACCGGCTAATAAAATGCAAATATGCGAATTTGTGCGTTGGCGGTGCGTCATAAAATTGGGGAAAACATAAAATAGGGATAGTACTATTCATTCCCTTCAGTGATAGAGCTCCCCCTTAATGCTTAAAGAAAACCAGGTAGATCTGTTTAAAGATATGATATAGCGCAAAGCAAGAGAAAAGTATAGCAATGCTAATATCGATAACACGGGTACTTAACGCAAATTTCCGTTGCAAATAGCTGGCAAATTTGGCGTATAAGAATAAGGCTATAAACGCGCCTGCTGCCGAACCTATACTAAAGATAACCAAAGCAAGGCGACCATCTTCTATCCATTCGTGCGTTATCAGATAGGTACCGGTAACCATCCAGAAGGGGATTTGCATGGGGTTTAAAAAGCCCAGCAGAATGCCGTATTTAATACTGGCGTGGTTAGAATATGTGGTTTTAGGAGGTTTATTGCGGTTTTTCCAGGTAATAATTGCCAATGTTCCAAACAGCACTACCATTACCCAGTCGATAATAGTATCAAGCCTTACCTCTTCTGATAGCCATTTGGCACCCTGCATAACCGCGTAAGTAAAGAAGAACTCCACGCATGAAAATGCGATGATAAATTGCAGCGCTTGTTTAATACCACGATTTATGGTTATCTGTACTAACGTAAGGTTAATATTGCCGGGCGGTATGTACCCAATAAAATTGGCTATGATGCCTATGAAAAAGGTAAGGAATAACATCGCCCAAAGATAATATTAATATGCATTTAATATTATGGGGGATGAGCATAGCCTACTCTTAAATAGGCAATACGAAACAGTTGTTAAATATTTTGTGAGGTGACAGCGTAATTAATTTCTCCCATATTCCGCAGTTAAGCTTTGGGCGAGAGCGACAGAACAATGGTGGCATTGTGCGGCTGCAGAGGCATAGGGATATTTTGCAGAAGCGTAGGGCAAGAGCGTGCAAAGCAAAGGGCAAACTTTCCCGGCCTGTGGTTCTGCCCGGTCTGCAGGGCAAAGGCCTGTGCGGCAAAGAAGCCTATCTGCGGAAAGCATTTTTTTTACTTTTGATGCATCAAAAGTAAAAGGCCACTGCGGCTATGAGCAGACTAACGTTCATCAAAAGCACAACCTATATGCTAAGCCCTGATGTTCATTAGCGCAAATGAGTTAATGAACAACAGGGCTTCGTTGGGTTCTTCAGGCTTTCATAAAAAGCTTTTTACCCTTACATTTTCCCTTTTAAACTATCCTGTTTGGCTTTCTCTTTTTTCTTGAAGAAACCACGCAGCAGGAAGTTGTGTTGAACAGCTTCCAGGTCGTCGTTTAATTTAACAGAGCTTTGTTGTAAGTAATTAAGGGTGGTTTGTACCTTTTTGGCACCTTCCGGGTCGTTTAACAATACACCTAAGATGTTATCTGTGGTGTTAAGCTTATTACTGGCCTTGTTCAGGTTATCAGTTAGGATGGTAGCATTGTTAGCCGCTTGCTTTAGCTTAGCAACAGATTCCTGGATGCGGTTAAAGGCAACGGTATCGGTAAGCAGCTTATCGGCAAGGCCGCCTTTGGTGTTCATTTTATTGCTGAAGGCATCCAATTGCGCGGCCATCATTGATGCACGCTGGGTAGTAGTTTGCAGGTTACGCATAGCAGCACGCAGCTGAATCCCCATTGTACTATCAGACAATAGCGCGCCTACAGTCCCTTTACCGGCTAATATCTGGTGACCTAATGCTTTAAAATCGGTAGTAATAGCCAGCAGGTTTTCGTTATTTTTTTGCAGGGTAGCCATAATATCATCAGTAGATAATAACTTGGCCGATTGCAGCACATCGCCATCCTGCACTATTGGTGCCTGCGGGCTGCCGCCATCTATCACAATAATTTTGTTACCAATTAAACCGTCGCTGCTGATGCGGGCACTGGCATTGCGGTGAATATATTGCTGGGTGCTGGCATCAATGCTCATATCCACATCTACCTGCGAACTGCTGGTAAACCGGATGGATTTGATAGTGCCCACTTTTACCCCAGAGAACCATACGTTGTTCCCTTTTTTCAACCCCGCCACATCACTAAAGATGGAGCTGATGCGGATGCTTTTTACAAAGCTTTTATTTTGCCCGCCCAGGGTTAGTATACCTATTACAAATACCGCTACACCGAGCAATACGAATACGCCTACTATAATTGATCTTTTATTTTCTGCTGCCTCCATTATATATGGTGATAATATATCTTTATTGTATAAAATTATAATCGTAAAAAGGTTTTACCCTTGGGTCTTCCGTTGCAAAAACCTCATCGAAAGTGCCCACCCGCTGAAACTGGCCGTCGAGCAGCATGGCTATGCGGTCGCCGGTTTGTTTGGCGCAGGTAAGGTCATGCGTAATAATAATAGATGAGGTATGGTAGCGTTGCTGCACCTCGTTTATCAGGTCGTTTATTTCAATACAGGTGATGGGGTCCAATCCGGCGGTTGGTTCATCGTACAGCATGATCTCGGGGTTCAGGATCAGCGTACGAGCAATACCAATACGCTTGCGCTGCCCGCCCGAAAGTTCCGACGGCATTTGGTTGATGGTTTGTGATAGGCCCACTGCTTCCAGCACGCTCTCCACATTGGTGTTGATCTCCTGCCGGGTAATGCCCTTACGGTTCCGCACCAGCGGAAACTCCAGGTTTTTGCGCACTGTCATACTATCATATAAGGCGCTATTCTGAAAAGAGAACCCTATACGGATGCGTAAGGCTTCCAGTTGTTTTTCGGTGATTGTGGTTACCTCGTTGCCTAAAACTTCTATGGTACCGGCATCGGGTCTTAACAAACCCGAAATGAGTTTTATCAGTACCGATTTACCTGTGCCCGAACGACCCAATACTACAAGGTTCTCGCCTTGGTAAAGGTCAAGGTCGATGCCGCGTAACACGTCGTAATCAGCAAAGGATTTCTCCGCGCCGCGGATCTTGATCACCGCGTTATTTTTATCTATATGTGCCAGTTGCTTTTCCATATTATCTGAACCAGCCGGCTATCTGTACAATTAAAACTTCTTCTATAAACACCAAAAACATGGCCGTTACAACCGCGCCATTGGCCGCCTTGCCCACGCCTTCGGTACCTTTGGTTGAGTTATAGCCCTGGTAGCAACCCACAATACCAATGGTAAAACCAAATACAACGGCTTTCATTAACGATGCCCAAAAATCCACAAAGGTTAACGGCTCAAAAGCCTGCTCCATAAAGGTGGCGTAGCTGGTGCCCTCATTCTGGCTTACGTTGAGGTAACCGCCCAGCAAAGCGATGAATGCTGTATAAGTAGCCAGCAAGGGTATAGTAATAGTAGTAGCGATAACGCGCGTACATACCAAAAATTTAAAAGGTTTTGTGCCCGATACTTCCATGGCGTCTATCTGCTCGGTAACACGCATGGAGCCCAGCTCGGCACCAATGCTCGATCCTACCTTACCGGCAGCTATCAATGCGGTAACCAGCGGGGCAAGTGCTTTCATAATTGCGATAGAAACTAACGATGGCAACCATGAGGTAGCGCCAAAATCTGTCAACGATGGCCGGCTTTGTTTAGTAAAGATAACCCCTACAATAAACCCGGTTAGGGAGATAAGCGTAAAAGAGCGTACGCCTACTTCGTAGCATTGCCTCACCACCTCTTTAAACTCATAAGGGGGCAAAAACACTTCTTTAAAAAAGCGGATGATGAATGCATAAACCCTATGCATCATTAAAAAGAAATTGGCTACGCTATCTTTTGCTCTCGAAAAGCGTGATGGCGTGGGCCTTATTGTACTTTTTATGGTATTCATTAAGCGGACAAAGGTATAACTAATACAAGATATAGAATGTGTAACAGCCCAAAATGTTTTTCTAAATAGTATACGCAGGCGTAATTATTACAAATTGCAGACGGTAGAAGTTTACCTGCATATCCCGGCGCTTGTGTGCGATGCAAATTTTAAACAAATGTAGAAGATCTGCAACAGCTAATTGATAAGCGATTGTTAAGTTTTTAGCAGGGTGAAATGTTTATCATATACATCATTTAATAACCATGTCATTGCGAAACCTTGTGTGGGCTGTGTGGCAGCTGTTGTGGCAACCGCGCCGCATGTGATGCCTGGCTACGGCTATAAGATTACCACGCCGCTCTAATACACTACCTAATGCACTCTCCCGCATTCAAAACTTTTAATGCCAATCCCCCAATTCCCTATCCCAATTACCCTTCTTTATAGATAATATAATATTATTGTGTTAAATTCGTATCAATATTATTTACCCCCGTTAATTAAAACCTGAGAATGCCAAACAATGTAATGCGCGAAATTACCCCGCTAACCCCAGGCGATTGCTTTACCATTTTTTCGAGAGTGAAAAGCAAGTTTGATTTTCCGCTGCATTACCATGATGAATATGAGCTTAACCTGATCTTGAACGCCAAAGGTGCCAAACGGGTGGTAGGCGGCAGCATAGAGGTGATTGACGAACTGGAACTGGTACTCATCGGCCCCAACTTGTACCACGCCTGGTTTACGCATCAAACAAATAGCGAAGCCATTACCGAAGTTACCATCCAGTTTCATAAAGACCTGTTCGACGAGAAATTCCTCAAACGCAACCAGATGAGCTTTGTAAAAAGCATGCTGGACAGGGCGCAGCGCGGCATAACCTTTTCGCCCGAAACTATCTCAGAGATAAAGGAAAGGGTACAAAACCTGGATAAGAAAAAAGGCTTTGCATCGGTGCTGGAGCTGTTATCTATCCTGCACGACCTTTCTACCTCGCGCAATATGAAAACCCTTTCTGATGCCAGTTTTACCAGCGAGCAATTCAACTACAACAGCCGCCGTATAGAGAAAGTGTTTGAGCACATGAATGCCAACTACAACCGCCAGGTAACTTTAGCCGAAGTTGCTGCGCTGGCCAATATGCCCGAGGCATCCTTCAGCAGGTTTATTAAAAAGCGTACCGGCAAAACCTTTATTGACAGCCTGAACGAGATTCGCCTGGGCCACGCCTCGCGCATGCTGATAGAAAGCACCAACACCGTTGCCGAAATTGCCTACAAATGCGGCTTTAATAATATCTCTAACTTCAACCGCATTTTTAAGCGCAAAAAGTTTTGCATCCCCAAGCAATTCCGCGAAACCTACACCGGGAATAAGGTTTTTATTTAAACATGCAGATCACAAACCCGTGCGTTGTAAACTTACTACAGGATCAATCAACATAAGGGTAAACTTTTTTCAGGACGACACAGTGTTCAAGGTGTTCAAAAGTGTTCAAGTGTTCATTTTGAACACCAGTTACTTCTCATCAGGAAAAATATCCGCATTTAAGGTTAAAATAGTATTATAGTTTAATGGCTTTGGCATCTACTTTAGCCCTTACCAATTATTAACTATTTATGCGGTTTTTTAAAGTGTCTTTTTGCTATACCTGTACAGCCTTAAAAACATCCGCGTATTAAAAATTATATCAATGAAGTTATCCCTTATAGATATTTCTATTATTGTTCTGTACCTGCTTAGCACCATTTTTATTGGCTTTTGGTATCGCAAAAAAGCCCGCGAAAATAAGGATAGCTATATGCTGGGCGGTAAATCATTACCCTGGTACAAATTGGGCCTGAGCGATGCATCAGACATGTTTGATATCAGCGGCACCATGTGGATGGTAAGCCTGTGCTTTGTATATGGTATGAAGAGCATCTGGATCCCCTGGCTGTGGCCTGTATTTAATCAGGTTTTCTTGATGATGTACCTGTCGCGCTGGCTGCGCCGCTCTAACGCTACTACCGGTGCCGAATGGCTGGCTACCCGTTTTGGTAAAACCGGTGCCGGCGTAACCAGTTCGCATTTGGTGGTTATTGCCTTTGCTTTGTTAAGTTGCCTTGGCTTTATGGCTTACGGCTTTATCGGGCTGGGTAAATTTATCGAGATTTTTATCCCCTGGGAACTTGTTAAAGGCTACATACCGTTTAATGTTGCGCCGCAGTATGTGCCGCATATCTATGGTATCGTGTTCACGCTGTTTGCCATGTTCTACTCTATTATTGGCGGCATGCATAGCATTGTTACCGGCGATATGATCAAATACGGCATCATGACCATCGCCTGTATCTGGATAGGTATTATTGCTGCCGAGCAATTAAGCAACCATAAACTCAATGTGCCCGATGGCTGGTTTAGTCCGTTTTTTGGCAAGCATTTGGGATTGAACTGGACGGGTATTATCACCGAGGTAAACCAAAAGATCAAAAGCGATGGATACTCGCTGTTCGCGTACTTCTTTATGATGATGACCTTTAAAGGCTTTTTTGCAGCGCTGGCCGGCCCCGCGCCAAATTACGATATGCAAAAGATCCTGAGCACCCGTTCGCCGGAAGAGGCCAGCAAAATGAATGGTTTTGTAAGCGTTATCCTGCTGCCTATCCGTTATACTTTGATCATCAGCTTAACCGCTTTGGGATTGCTTTACTACCGCCAGATGAACCTGGCCGATGGAACAGGCGCTATAGATTTCGAACGCATCCTGCCGGCGGTTATCAATAACTTTTTACCTGTGGGCTTAGTGGGCCTGCTGCTTGCCGGTTTATTAGGCGCCTTTATGAGCACCTTCAGCGGCACCATGAATGCTGCACAGGCATACATTGTTAACGACATCTACATTAAATACGTTAACCCCGAAGCATCTACTAACAAGATCATCACCATGAATTACCTGGTGGGGATAGTTGTAGTAGCAGTGGGCGTGTTCCTGGGCTTTTTTGTAAAAGATATCAACAGCGTTCTGCAATGGATAGTATCCGCATTATACGGAGGCTACATAGCAGCCAACGTATTAAAATGGCATTGGTGGCGCTTTAACGCCAGCGGTTTCTTCTGGGGGATGCTTTCGGGCATTGTGGCGGCCATGGCATTATCGTTACTGGTAAGCTTCGGTTATATCCCGGAAGGACAATTATTATATTGGTTCCCGGTGTTGTTCCTGGTATCCCTGGCGGGTTCTATTGGGGGCTCTTACGCCGCGCCTGCTACGGATATGGCCGTGCTGCAATCTTTCTATACCAACGTGCGCCCATGGGGTATGTGGGAGCCGGTTAAACTGATAGCCCTGCAAAACGATCCGTCGTTTCAGCCTAACAAAAATTTTAAATTAAATATGTTCAACGTGGTGGTGGGTACTATTGCCCAGTGCTGCCTAACTATTATGCCTATGTACCTGGTGTTATGGCAAAAAGCGCCGCTATTAATTACCCTAGCCATTTTAGCGGTAATGATGGTGATACTGAAAAGAACATGGTGGGATAAACTAAAAGAATATTAATAAAGATATGACTCCAAATTTTAAAGAAAGACTAAGCCGGTTACAAGATGCCTATCAGCAACTGGTAAATAAAGATAACGAGATAGACGGTGTTGGCAACGGCATTTACAGCCGTTACAAAAACCCGGTGCTTACCGCGGCCCATGCCCCGGTAAACTGGCGCTACGATCTCGACCCGGCTACTAACCCCTACCTGATGGAGCGCTTCGGCATTAACGCAACGTTTAACGCGGGTGCTATTAAGTTTGATGGTAAATACATGATGGTGGTACGCGTGGAAGGTGCAGATCGCAAATCGTTCTTCGCGGTAGCAGAAAGCCCTAACGGTTTAGACCATTTTACCTTTTGGGAAAACCCGGTAACCATGCCCGAAACAGAAGACCCGGATACCAACCTGTACGATATGCGCTTAACTGCACACGAAGACGGCTGGATCTATGGCCTGTTCTGCACTGAAAGGCGCGACCCCGAAGCCCCGGCATACGACCAAAGCATGGCCATTGCTGCCTGCGGCATTGCCCGCACCAAGGACCTGCTAACCTGGGAACGTTTGGCCGATCTGAAAACCAACTCGCCGCAACAACGTAACGTGGTACTGCACCCCGAGTTTGTTAATGGCAAATACGCTTTGTACACTCGTCCACAGGATGGTTTTATTAGTGCAGGTAAAGGCGGCGGTATTGGCTTCGGCTTGTGCGACAGTATGGAGAACGCTGTTGTGGAAGAAGAAACTATTATTGATAACAAACAATATCATACCGTTTACGAAGCCAAGAACGGCCAGGGCCCAACCCCAATTAAAACCGAACAAGGCTGGCTGCATTTAGCCCACGGCGTACGCAATACAGCCGCAGGTTTACGTTATACACTGTACATGTTCATGACGGATCTGCACGATCTTACCAAGGTGCTTTACAAACCTGCCGGTTACTTTTTAGCCCCCGAGGGCGAAGAGCGTGTAGGTGATGTATCTAATGTTGCTTTCTGCAACGGCTGGATTAAGGACGAGGATGGTAAGATTTTCATCTACTACGCATCATCAGATACCCGCATGCATGTGGCAACTACCTCGGTAGAGCAACTGGTAGATTATGTTATGCATACTCCTGCGGATGGCCTACGTTCGGCGGCATCGGTAAATACGTTGAACAGCATTATTAACAAAAACAAAAGCCTGCAGGAGTTAGCATAACATGAGCGAGATAGGTCAGCAGCTGAATACATACAAACAGGAGTTGAGCGATGAGCTGCAAAACATCCTGAACTACTGGATAAACAATACCGTTGACCAGCAGGACGGCGGCTTTTACGGCAAGATAGATAACAATAACCAGGTTATCCCAGCTTCGCCAAAAGGCTCGGTTTTGAACGCGCGCATCCTATGGAGTTTTTCGGCTGCTTACAATCAAATAAAAGACGAGGCCTTGCTGCCCTACGCACATCGCGCCTATCAGTATCTTATCGATTTTATGATCGATAAACAGTACGGCGGCGTGTACTGGGCGGTAGATCATCTCGGCAACCCCTTAGATACTAAAAAGCAGGTGTACGCATCTGCTTTTACCATTTATGCGCTTAGTGAATACTACAAGTCAACCAATCTGGATGCCGCGCTTACCGAAGCCCGGGCTTTATACCACCTGCTGACAGAGAAAAGCTACGATAAAGAAAATACCGGTTACCTCGAAGCTTTCACCAAAGAATGGCAGCCCATTGCCGACCTGCGCCTGAGCGCCAAGGATGCCAACGAAAAGAAAAGCATGAACACCCACCTCCATGTGCTGGAGGCTTATACCACGCTTTACACTATCTGGCCGGATGCAGGATTGAAACAGCAGATTGAAACCCTACTGAATAACTTCATCGATCATATTATAGACCAAGGCACCAACCATCTTGCGCTTTTTTTTGATGAAGACTGGAATAAAAAAGGCAACACCGTTTCTTACGGGCACGATATTGAAGCCACCTGGCTTTTACTGGAGGCTGCCGAAGCCATTCATCACGAAGAATTAATTGATCGGGTTAAAAACCTTTGCGTATCAATCTCCGAAGCCACTTTAGCAGGTCTGGATACCGATGGTGGATTATGGTACGAATATGAACCCACCGAAGATCACCTGATAAAAGAAAAACATTGGTGGCCGCAAGCCGAAGCCATGATAGGTTTTTACAATACCTGGCAAATCACCGGCAATAAAAAATGGCTGCAGCTATCTTTAGATAACTGGGCCTTTGTTAAAAAACACATTCTGGATAAACAAAACGGCGAATGGTTTTGGGGCATCTATGCCGATGGCAGCGTAATGGCTTCCGAAGATAAAGCCGGCCTTTGGAAATGCCCGTACCATAACAGCCGGGCTTGTTTGGAGATTATGAAGAGGATAGGGTAGAGAAATATTCCTATATTTCCCGACAATCCTCACACTGATTGTCATTCCGGGCGAGCGTAGCGACGAGGAATCTTATTCATTTAGATAAGTGGCGAACATGTATAGCGCTCTTGCATAATGAACTGGATTTTTTCACTCCGCTCAGGATATTGTTTTTCTCGTTCCTCGTCGAAATGACAATCCGTTTAAAAACCTTCTCCCTCTACTACTGTTTAATAAGCGCACCTATAACAAAAGCTTATGAACACGTATCAGCAAAAATGGATTGATGTATTAACCTCGGCTAACTTACATGGCTGGAAGATTGAAGCCAGCGGCGAGGATATAAATGTTGAGATGCCGCACGTTACCGATCTTAAACTCATCAGAGATAACCTGCCCGCAACCCTTGCAGCAATTTCATTGGATATTGAACAACCGAAAGAAAGGCTAAAATTCCATTTCCATAACGGATACGAGAATTTTGAATACATTTTAAACCCCGACGAAGCCGACCTGAACAAAGCTTAAGAGAGGTTTTTAGCTTTAGTAGAAAAGAAAAACACCAGTAGGCCCATCATGGCAATCAGCGTGAAGGAACCCCTCAGCGTGGCAATGCCGGCAATGAAACCAATAACGGGCGGCCCTATTAAAAAGCCCATAAAGCCAATGGTTGATACAGCCGCCAGCGCCACACCCGGCGACATGGTTTTAGATTTACCCGCCGCGCTGTAAACCAGCGGCACTACCGATGACACCCCAAAACCTACCAACAGGAAACCAAGTAAAGCCGTATATAAATGCGGAAAGATAACCGCTATTAACAAGCCTGTGGCGGTAAGCAAGCCGCTTACCTGCAGGGTACGCCTTAATCCAAAGCGGTGCGCAAACCAGTCGGCAATAAAGCGGCCGCTGGCCATGGTGAGCATAAAGGCGGTATAACCGGCGCCCATCCAGGCGCCTTCGGCCAGTACAACTTTTTTGAAGTAGATGACGCTCCAGTCGAACATGGCACCCTCACAGATCATCGAGCAAAAAGCAATTACGCCCAGCTTTATCAGGGAATTATCGGGCATTACAAAAACCGGCCCGCTGCTGGCTACTTTATCGTCTTTTAAATACCGGGTAACTACAGCAGTTACAATTACTATCCCCGTAAGGATAATGGCAAAGTGGTGAAAAGGGATCACCTGCTGCCCTATCATTAACGTACCAATACCTGCACCTGTAAAGCCCGCCAGGCTCCACAAACCGTGGAAAGATGCCAGGATAGGCCGCTGATACAATTCTTCGGCTGCTACAGCCTGTGTATTTACTGATATGTTTACCGCGTTGCTGCTAAAGCCAAATACCATGAGGCAGATGATCAGCTGAAAAGTATTTTCGGCCAGGCCAAGGCTCAGCAGGGCGAAGCTGTAAACAACCAATGCGCTTACGAGTAATTTTTTACTGCCTATTTTAGTAATGATCCAGCCGGAGAATGGCAGGGAGCACATCAGCCCTACCGGCAGGGCAAACAGAACGCCGCCAAGGGCCGCATCAGAAAGATTAAGATTTTGCTGTATAGTTGCTATACGCGATGCCCAGCTGGCAAAGCACAAACCCGCCATAAAAAACATAGCCCCAACTGCAAAGCGGATCGTAGTTTTTGGAAAATTATAAGATGGCAAGGTAGTTTCCAATAGCGTTTAATTTACTTTGTGTACTTTTCACACAAAGATACAAATATAGCACCTTAACCCAGCTAACAAATTGTTATAAAGCACACAATATCAGTTTTGTTATTTCATTTTTATATTAAAGGAACCTGTAACATGCGGATATAACTTGCCGCTTGTATCTTCCAGATCGACACTGAAAGTACCGGTTGTTGAGCCCTTATAAGTTGTGGTATTGTAAGAAAACGATGTGATCTTAATTTTTCCTCCAGATGAAGCCATACTATATTCGGTACCAAATTCAGCAGCTGCCAAATCATAAGTTCCGGGGGTGTCGCCAAACCAACCTAAACTAACCATATCGTTTATATTTTCTAATCCTATTATACTTGATATCCCCGATATAGAAGTAACTACTACATTAGTACTATAAGTTTTAATTGCACCGCCTGCAGTGAGCTGTATTTTAATAGTATTTTCAGCACCTATAGGTAACCCCTCGCCAGTATTTTCAGTGCCACCTGTTCCTGTTCCGGTCCCTGTTCCTGTTCCCGTCCCTGTTCCTGTTCCTGTTCCGCTACCCGTACCAGTTCCTGTACCTGTTCCCGATCCTGTACCTGTTCCCGTACCGTTTCCACTGCCTGTCCCTGTTCCCGTACCCGTTCCTGTACCACTACCGGTTCCACTGCCACTACCTGTGCCTGTTTCGATAGTTCCCGACGGGTAAACGGGGGCATCAAGTTTACAACTGTTTAGCGCTGTGGTTACAAAAAATGTTGCTATAAATATTTTGCAGTAAAGTTTTTTCATATAAGGCTCAAGTATTATTTTGAGATATAAATATATAAATATCTCTCAGCAATAAACAGATATCCTCTGAAAAAATACCGTGCCGCTAAAATGATTTAAACCTTTAAGATCAGGTTCCGGGGAGTTTAACGCCCGCTGTGTTCAGATCCCTGATGATGCGTTCCTGAAGTTCTATTTTAGCCGCCAGGAAGTTGCCCGGCTCTACCCATACGTTAACCGTAAAACGGATACCATCCAGCTCCAGGGCTATTACCCCTACTCGGGTAGCGGGCTCTGTTAAAATATCTGGTGTGGCTTTAATGGCATCGTTTATTACTTTCTTTACCACATCAATATCCACCGCATAACCCAGCTTTATTTCAAAATCAAGGCGGCGCTTTCCTTCGCGGGTAACGTTTACAATCACCTCGTTAAACAGTTTCCCGTTGGGGATGATCACCGTTTTATTATCGGCAGTTATCAGTACCGTATAAAAGATCTGTATAGATACCACTTTGCCTGTTTGCCCCTGGGCTACAATACTATCTTCTACCTCAAAAGGTTTTAACAATAATATGAGCACACCACCCGCAAAATTCTGCAAAGTACCGGATAGGGCTAAACCTGCGGCCACACTCACCGCACCTACAATGGTGCTGATAAATGTGAGCTGGAAACCCATAAAGTTTAATACCGAGAAAACAAGAATAATATATAATGCCGTAATAGAAAGGCTTAAGAAGAAGGGCTGTAATGATGAGTGCACTTTGCGGCTGCTCATCCTGATCATGATGCGGGTACGTAAAAAAGATATTACCCAAAGACCTACAAAGAAAAGTACAACCCCGGCTACGTATTTGGGGCCACTGTTAACCAGCCAAATGTGAAAAGTATGATAGAATTCTTTCAGCTCCATATGTAGGAGCCAAAATTAGGATTTTATTATTAACTATATATAGCCACAAACAGCTCGGGGCCTTTAAACAGCACCCATTCTACTATGCGGCTGTGAATTTGTGTTTTTTTATTTCGTAGATGTTTCATGCAAGCCGTTATTCAAACGCTATGCCTAAGCAGCCGAATAACAATTTAATTACGTAAAAATCATATACCGCGCTACAGCGGGTTAAAATATTATTAAAAATGGCTTTATGTATGCATCAGCCTGTATTAAAGGGCGTTCAGCAGGTGTACAAAACAAAAACCCCTGTCTACAAAAGCAGACAGGGGTTTTTAATATATTAAGTACGGTTAGTACGATGATATTACATCATACCGCCCATGCCGCCGCCCATTGGTGGCATGCCTGCACCGCCTTTTTCATCCTCTGGATCATCGGCAAGTACACACTCTGTTGTTAATAACATTGATGCGATAGAAGCAGCGTTTTCTAATGCTACACGGCTAACTTTAGTAGGGTCGATAACACCGGCGCTAATTAAGTTTTCGTAAACATCAGTACGTGCGTTGTAACCGAAATCGCCGGTACCTTCTTTAACCTTTTGTACTACAATAGATCCTTCGATACCAGAGTTCTGGCAGATCTGACGTAAAGGCTCTTCGATAGCACGACGGATGATCTGGATACCAGTATTCTCATCTTCGTTTGCACCTTTAAGGTCAGTTAAAGCAGCTACCGCGCGAATGAAGGCTACACCACCACCAGCAACAATACCTTCTTCTACAGCCGCACGGGTTGCATGTAAAGCATCGTCTACACGGTCTTTCTTCTCTTTCATTTCTACTTCAGAAGCAGCACCTATGTATAATACAGCAACACCACCGCTTAATTTAGCTAAACGCTCCTGTAATTTTTCTTTATCGTAATCAGAAGTAGTAGTTTCTATCTGCGCGCGGATCTCACCAACACGGCCTTTAATTAAATCAGCATCACCAGCACCGTTAACAATGGTAGTGTTGTCTTTATCGATAGAAATTTTCTCAGCCTGGCCTAACATGCTCAGGTCAGCGCTTTCTAATTTGTAACCTCTTTCTTCAGATATAACGGTACCGCCTGTTAATACTGCGATATCTTCTAACATTGCTTTACGGCGATCGCCAAAGCCCGGTGCTTTAACAGCAGCAACTTTTAGTGAGCCGCGGATCTTGTTAACTACTAAAGTAGCTAATGCTTCGCCATCTAAGTCTTCAGCAATAATCAGCAATGGTTTACCTGTTTGTACTTGTTTCTCCAGGATAGGAAGTAATTCCTTCATTGAAGAGATCTTTTTATCGTAGATAAGGATGTATGGGCTATCCAGCTCAACTTCCATTTTATCAGAGTTGGTTACAAAGTATGGAGAAAGGTAACCACGGTCAAACTGCATACCTTCTACAGTTTTAACTTCAGTTTCAGTACCTTTTGCTTCTTCAACAGTAATAACACCGCTTGTACCAACTTTTTTCATTGCATCAGCAATCATTTCGCCAATAACTTCATCGTTGTTAGCAGAAATAGAAGCTACTTGTTTGATCTTGCTGAAATCATCACCAACATCTTGTTTCTGAGATTTTAAGTTCTCAACAACAGCAGCAACTGCTTTATCAATACCACGTTTCAAATCCATTGGGTTAGCGCCGGCTGCAACGTTTTTAATACCTGCAGTAACAATAGCCTGTGCTAAAACGGTAGCAGTAGTGGTACCATCACCTGCAATATCAGCAGTTTTTGATGCAACTTCTTTAACCATTTGCGCACCCATGTTTTCAATAGGGTCTTTCAGTTCAATTTCTTTAGCTACAGTTACACCATCTTTGGTGATGCTTGGTGAACCAAACTTTTTATCAATAATTACGTGACGGCCTTTAGGGCCTAATGTAACTTTAACTGCATTAGCTAAAATATCAACACCGCGCTTTAAAGCGTCACGTGCTTCAACATTATATTTAACTTGTTTTGCCATTTTATTTTTTACTTGAATTTCGAGTTAGTGTAATAGTTTGTTAGTAACGCCTCGTTTACCGGCTTATCACTAATTAATTAAATATCGCGTAGATATCAGATTCACGCATGATCAGGTACTCTTTACCGTCAACGGTAACTTCGGTACCGGCGTATTTACCGTATAAGATAGCATCGCCAACTTTAGTTGTCATGGGGATAAGAGCGCCAGACACGTCAGCATATTTACCCGGGCCAACTGCTACGATAGTTCCTTTTTGTGGTTTTTCCTGTGCTGTTTCAGGGATGTAGATACCCGAAGCGGTTTTGGTTTCGGCAGCTGCGGCCTCAACAACCACTCTATCTGCAAGAGGTTTAATGTTTAATGACATAGTACTATTATTTGAATTTATAATTTTTAGTTTTCGTTATTGGTTTTCACATCAATTATGCCAAGCGGGCAAATATCCGCCAATTGGCATATTTCCTGTTTAATTGTCAGCCCTGCGCAACCCTTCTTACACTAAGCCTAACATTAATTTAAAGCGCGTGCCATCGTGTCAGGCTCTGCTAAGAATCAAAAAAGGCCTTGAAAAATTCAAGGCCTTTAATATTATTCCTGTAAGTTATATTACTTCTTTGCAGAATCGGTTTTAGCAGCAGGTGCAGTAAACGGAGCAGTTTGCTGTACAGCGCCTGTTGGTTTAGATGCCTTTTTAATTTGTTCCATCAGGGCAGGGTCATCAGATCTTTGTGCGCCGCCTTTAACAGATACGTTAATAACAAGCGATAAAACCATAATGCCGATAGCAAGCACCCAGGTACCTTTTTCTAAAAAGTCGCCGGTTTTTTGCACACCCATTAATTGTGATGAGCTTGAAAAATTTGATGATAAACCACCCCCTTTAGGGTTTTGTATTAATACAATAAGGCCCAAAAGGACACATACGATTATGGTGATAATGATTAAAACTAAGTACATTTCTTGTATAATTAATTGATTTTCTTTTCTAACTGTTCAATCTGGGCTGCAAAGTAAGTGTTTTTTTCCGGGAATTTCAACATCAATTTTTTATAAGTGGCTATAGCTTTATGATATAGCATCTGGTCGCCGTAGATCCTTGCAAGGGTTTCGGTAACCATAATGTCCTGATCTTCGGAACTTCTTTTGGCTTTATTCTCGTTATCCAGCTTATCTGCCGATAGCGGCTTTATCTGCGGATCCGTATGGATAAATCGTTCTATGATCACATCCTCCTTTTTAGTATGATCAAACTCCACCTTGGCAGTATCGGCTTTACTAATGCTGCTAACCGATGTAAGGCTGAAGATATTCTCGTAATACTGCTGCTGCAATTCATCAGGTACCGGCTTTTTGGCCGGCCTTGGGCCGGCAGGGGCAGGTTTTTCTTCCTGCGGTGCTGGTTGTTGTGGCTGAGGCGAAACTGCCGGTGGCACTGCTGCCGCAACCGGCGCGTATGGCTGATGTGCCGATGCATGCTCCCTGCGGGTTTTATCTAACCACCACATAAAGCTGTAAGGCATCTTATCATCGTTGTACATAGATACATCCTGCTTTTCGTTTGCAGGTTCTGCATCTTCTTCAAAAGCAGGCAGGCTCTTGTTACGGTTACGCAACTCTTCCAGCTTCTGATCGAACGCATGGTAATCAGACCCGGCCACTTCATCTGCAGCCAGCTCCTGTGGTTCCATACCGGGCTCTTCTGCTTCAGGTATCACCGTTTCTATAAACTCCTGTTGCTCTGCTAAAGGCTGAGGCGATTCTTTCTCCTCTGTTTCTGCAGGCTGCGTAGTTTCCGGCTCCGCCACAGTTTCTTCCTCAACAGTTGCAGCTTCCTGCTCATCTGTTGGGTCTTCGGCAAATTTATTGGCTGTGCCGGCTATGCCAATATCATCAATACTAACAATTTCGTCGTATACCTCATCCTCAATAAAGTCCTGCTTATGAAAAACGTTCTCCGTTTCATAAGCGGCATAAGGTACAGTATCAGCCGGTTCTTCAACAGCGGGTTCAGCCTCTGCATCAGCCACGGCTTCCTGCTCAGGTTCTGATAAAGGCTCGTCGTAGGTTTCTACCTTGGCTTCTTCTTCTACCGGTTTGTTTTCCTCAATAGTTACCTCTGCTTCGTTTTCTTCAGCAAGCACTTCTTCGTGTACAGGCAATTCCGGCAAAGGCTCTTCTTCCTCTACCGAAAATCTTGATTGCTCGCTAAATATTTTTTCTTCTTCGGCAGCAGCTTCCGGTTGGTAAAAGGATGGCTCCGATGCGGTTTCCACATCCGGGGCAATGTTATCCACGGGTTGTGTATATTCTTCGGCTATCAGGCTTTCTTCCGGCGATACCGGCTCATGGCTTATCTGCTCTGCCGGTTCTGCTTCCAATTCGACTGCATCGCTTACATTTAAAGCGTCCACAGTTACAGGGGGCGAAGTAATGTTTATGGATTGTACTATGTTTTGAAAAGGTACCGTTTGCAGCCCTTCCGGGTCGTTAATGATCTTATACAGTGCTTTTGGGCTAAAGTAAGCCGCGGCTTTTGTAATATCGGGTGTTTCCTGGGTACGGGCAAGCATTACCTGCAGTAAACCGCTTTGCGGGTTATCCTGCACCAGTCGCTCTAAAGTCTGCTTATAAACTTTGCCTTTTTCTGCCGGGTTCGCCAGCAGTTCCCACAAAATTTCTTTATGCCTGTTATCTAAATATTGATCCACCTCGTTAAAACTACAAATTGCTTACCAATTATTAAAGGCCTTGTTAAAAATATCGTCTGTTAACTGCTTATTAATATCCAGTATCAGGGCTTGCTCCTGCGATGCTATATCACCGGTGAAGTCTTTATATTTAGTAAACGACTGTTCAAAACTAAGCTTTTTATCTTTATCGTAAACAAATTTTACGTTTACAGTAATGGTTAAGCGGCTGGCCCCTGCTATTGGCGGAGCATTGGCGTTGGTAGCCTGGATAGAAACCGGGGCTATGCTGTACCCTATAATTGCGCCCGAGATCATGGCATCAGCCTCGCCGCGTACTATGCTAATGTTGCTTTGCGTGCGGATACGGTTCTTAACCGCCTCGGTAAATTGCTGGCTAAGTGTACTTACTACCAGCGGGGCGTTATTCTCAAAATATTGTATGTTGATAGTTTTAAGATCTACCGGGATAGCTGAACCGTTGAGCGATAATTTATATGAACACGCAGTAAAAATAAGGGATACGGCTATAAAACAAACCGTACTAAAAAACAGCCTTTTGATCATATAAATTTTACAGGTTTAATTCTTTTATCTTGCGGTAAAGCGTGCGTTCTGAGATCCCCAGCTCGTTTGCAGCCAGCTTGCGCTTGCCTTTATGCTTTTTAAGCGCCTTGCGGATCAGATCAGATTCTTTATCAATCAACGATAGCGATTCCTCTACTTCCTCTGCCTCATGCGTAATATTATACGCTTCGGCATTGTTGCTGATGTTGTTATTAACGGGCTGCTGTAAAGTAAATTGTGTTTCCTTATTGTTACTCACCGGCAGCTCAATATCGCGGTACAACTGGTTAATAGTTTGCGAATGATTCTGATAAGCCGGACTAACGCCGCCATGCTCAATAATATCGGCCACCAGCTTTTTAAGCTCTACCATATCGCGTTTCATATCAAACAACACTTTGTAGAGGATATCCCTTTCAGAGAAATCTTCCTTAGGCTGATTATCCAAACGCATGGGTAGGTTACTCCTCCCAGCTTCATGCGGAATGTAGGTTAACAGGGTTGCCGCGGTTATTATGCGGTCGCGTTCTAAAACGGCCAACTGCTCGGCCATATTTTTTAGCTGCCTTACGTTACCCGGCCAGGTGTAGTTGGTAAGTACCTGCTGCGCGTCATCATCCAATTGAATAGGCGGCGTACGGTATTTATCGGTAAAATCTGATGTGAACTTACGGAACAGCAGAAAAATATCTTCCTTCCTGTCGCGCAATGGTGGAATGCGTAGCGGAACGGTGTTTAAGCGATAATAAAGATCCTCACGGAATTTACCGGCTTTCACGGCATCATAAACATCTACGTTGGTGGCCGCTATTACGCGCACGTTGGTTTTCTCTACTTTAGATGAACCCACCCTGATGTACTGGCCCGACTCTAACACACGCAATAAACGCGCCTGTGTGCCTAAGGGCATCTCGGCAATTTCATCTAAAAAGATAGTACCGCCGTTAACCGTTTCAAAATAACCTTTACGCTCGCCAACGGCGCCTGTATAGGCACCCTTTTCGTGTCCAAAAAGTTCAGAATCTATAGTACCTTCGGGAATAGCGCCGCAATTCACCGCAATGAAAGGCCCATGTTTACGCGGGCTCATCTGGTGAATAATATGCGAAAACACCTCCTTACCGCTCCCGCTCTCGCCGGTGATCAGTACCGAAATATCTGTAGGCGAAACCTGGTTAGCTATATTGATAGCCCGGTTAAGTAAAGGCGAGTTGCCAATGATCCCGAAGCGTTGTTTAATTTCTTGTATTTCCATGATTAAAAAGAGTCAAGAGATAAGAGTCAAGAATCAAGAGATTGTTTCAGTTTTAAGAATATGCTCTCTGAAGGAAAAAACCATTCGTTGAACTTCTGATGCTAACTCTAAACACTCCCTGAGGTTCTCTTCCGACCCATATTTTTTACGCTCGCATATTAATAATTGTGTTTCCAGTTCAAAAGATGAAGATATCGCAATAGATAAAAATTCGGCAAAGTGCTTATTTGTATTTTTGCCAGACCCTTCCGCAATATTTGATGGCACCGAACAAGAGCACCTGTTTATCTGATCAATAAGATTATACCGTTCGTTTAATGGCAACTCTTTACAAAACTCAAATGTAAGATCAGTCAGGTCCATTGCCTTTTGCCATACTTTTAAGTTTTTGAAGTTATGCCTCATGCAAGTTCCTGTCTTGTCTCTTGGTTCTTATCTCTTGATTCTCGCCATTACTCCACTATCTTCCCTATCAGCGTTGCCGATGTAGTTCTTTCTACCAGTACGTTTACATACTGGCCTGGTTTGTAGTTTTCACTTACCGGGAAGATCACCATGGCGTTCTGATCGCTGCGGCCACAATAGTCTTTATCAGATTTTTTGGAGTAGCCTTCTATCAGCACCTTCTCTACCCTGCCAATACGTGCCTGCATACGGTAGAACGAGTATTCCTGCTGCTTGGCAACAATCTGTGCCAGGCGGGCCTGTTTTACGGCTTCAGGAATGTCATCCACATAACGCTTGGCAGCTAAAGTTCCGGGGCGTTCGCTATATTTAAACATGTAGGCAAAATCGTATTTTACGTAATCCATCATGCTTACACTATCGTTATGCTCTTCATCCGTTTCGGTGCAAAAACCGGTGATCATATCTGTAGAGATAGCGCACTCCGGTATAATACGGCGGATGGCATCAATACGGTTAATGTACCACTCACGATCATACGTGCGGTTCATCAGCTCCAGCACCCGGCTGTTGCCACTTTGTACCGGCAGGTGAATGTAGTTACAAATGTTATCGTATTTGGCAATGGTATATAACACCTCATCGGTGATATCCTTAGGATGCGAGGTTGAGAACCGCACACGCAGATCCGGACTAACCAGGGCTACCATTTCTAACAGGTTAGCAAAGTTTACAATCTTCACTTCATCGCCTACCGATACCTGCTCAGCGTCAGCTGTTTGTGTGTCCGTCCATTTGTATGAATCCACGTTCTGCCCTAACAGGGTAACCTCGCGGTAGCCTTTATCAAAAAGGTCTTTACACTCGGCAACAACAGATTGTGCATCGCGGCTGCGTTCGCGGCCACGGGTAAAAGGCACCACGCAGAACGAACACATATTATCGCAACCGCGCATAATAGATACAAAGGCATTAATACCATTGCTGTTTAAGCGTACCGGACTTATATCGGCGTAGGTTTCTTCACGGCTTAGCAGCACGTTTACTGCACGCTGGCCACCATCTACCTGTTCTATTAAATTTGGCAGATCGCGGTAGGCATCGGGGCCTACAACTACATCTACCAGTTTTTCTTCTTCTAAAAATTTGGCCTTTAAGCGCTCGGCCATACAACCCAGCACACCTACCACCATACCGGGGTTTCTAAACTTGGCGCCGGCAAATTCTTTCAGGCGGTTTCGTACACGTACCTCCGCGTTCTCGCGAATAGAGCATGTGTTAATGAATATCACATCGGCATTATTAAAATCTGAAGTGGTTTCAAAACCTTTATCGGCTAATATCGAGGCCACGATCTCGCTGTCAGAAAAATTCATGGCACAGCCATAGCTTTCTATATAAAGCTTGCGGCCATTGTTTTTACCAATTGGCTCCAAAACCAAAGCCTCGCCCTGCCTGCTCTCATCATGCACCTTATCCGGAATAAGCAAATCCATCGTCATTCTTAAAATTTGAACCGCAAAAATACATAATTTTTCAAACAGAATGACAGTTTGTCAGCGACTAACAAAACGAAAGTTTTAATGTTACATAAAACAGCAGCTATGCGTAATTGGTATGCGTAGCATTATAACAATTAAAATAAGCAGTTTAATATGTAATTTAAGCTGCGCAAACAGCTACCTGTAGAAGCATAGCAAAAAAGCAAACACAATCCCCCCGGAAAAATTCGAACTATGGCGGTTACCCTTTTTAAAAAACGATGGCATAAAATAACAGCAATTACGCTACTGGTATTTACAGTGCTTGTGTTAGTGGCGGCGGTTATTGCAAACAGGTACTGGTCGCCCATACTGGCTAAAAGAGTTAAAAGTGAACTACTTAAAAGTACCGACAGCCTCTACAAGGTTGATTTTAGTAAGGCTGAACTACACATCCTGCGCGGCGAGATTGTAATTTATGATATTAAGCTAAGCCCTGATACTGCAGTTTATAACCTTAAAAAGAAGCAAGCACAGGCTCCTAACACTCTTTACGAGCTGCGGGTAAAGCGCCTGGTGGTATCACATATACACCCATTTACGCTATATTTTAAGAACAAACTGAATATCAACCGCATCACTCTTACTTCACCGGAGCTGCAACTGAGTAGTTATCCGAATCAGAAAAAAGATACCACAGTTAAAGATAAACGCACCCTCTGGCAAAAGCTTTCTAAAACGCTTAAGCTGGTGCATGTAGGGGAGATCTTCCTGAACGATATCAACTTTAAATACAAAAATTACACGGGCGAAAAACCGGCTGTATCCGAATTGAAAGAAATGAACCTAAAGGCTACCGACCTGCTGATAGATTCTGCTACACAGGCTGATTCTACACGGCTGCTATATTGTAAAGATATTACCACAATGCTGTATAACTACAGCGGAAAATCTACCAACGGATTATATACTTATAAAGTAAAATCGGTAAAGCTTTCTACCCAAACTTCTACAGTAAGTATTGTAGGGCTCGATCTGAAACCCATCAGCCCGCCCATGTTTTTTGATGAGAGCAGGGCCGACCGTTTCACTCTCCATCTGGATTCGATAGAATTAAACAAGTTCGATTATCTTAACTACCATCAAAAACAAAGCTTTAAAACAAGCAGCATAACGGTAAGCAACGGGTCGTTTTCGGTTTACAGCAACCCTAATGGCTTGCCTCAAAAAACTGATAGGGTGGTAACTTTTCCGCATGTGGGTATTAAAGCCATAAAGGCCGGTTTTAATATTGATACCCTAATCCTGAAACATATTGATGTTTACTACAACCAGTTCAATAAAAAGTCGGGACAAAAAGGGTACATCGCTTTTAATAACACCAATGGCAAGTTCTTAAATATCACCAATAATAAAGATAGCCTTGCTAAAAACAACCTTGCAAAGGCTTCAGTAAGCAGCTACTTTATGGGCCGCGGCAAGTTTGATCTTACTTTTATATTTAACCTTACCGATGCCCAAAACAGCTATAGCTATAAAGGCCACTTAGGCCCGATGGATCTATCGCGCATTAACCCGGCAACCATGCCGCTGTCTATGGTGAAGATCACCTCCGGCAAAGTAAAAAGCCTTGATTTTGATATCCGGAGTACCAATAAAATCTCAACAGGTAAGGTAACGCTGCTTTATAACAACCTTAAAATAAACCTGCTCAAAACTGATACATTACAAACTTACAAAAGAAAAGCCCTCGCTTCCTTTTTTGTAAACGCGCTTATTATTAAACACGATAACCCCGACGATGGCCAAACTGTGCCGCGCTCTGCCAATGTGGTTTTCCATCGCCCGCCTAATTACCCTTTCTTTAGAACCGTGTGGCTTACCATTCTTAGCGGTATTAAGCCCTGTGCCGGTGTAGGCGAAGCTAAAGAAAAGCAGGCCATGAAACAGATGGATGAGCATGAGAAAAAGAAACTGGAAAAAGAACGCAAGAAAGCAGAAAAGGAAAGGAAGAAAGCGGCGGAGAAATTAAAAGAGGCGAAGGATAAGGCAAGGAAGGAACGAATGAAAAGAAAATCATAGCTTGATTAAATAACCAGTCTCTACTTATAAGGACTGGTTATTTAATTAAGATCCAATATTATCATTCAACTAATTGGTCAATAACATTTAATAGAACAACTCCTTCGTGTATAACCTGCAGCGTAACTTTATCACCCGTTGGTGATGAGGTGGCTATGCCTGACCATGAAATATTATCAATAAACTGGTTAGTAGTGAGATTGCGGGCAGAAACATCAATTACTCTTTTGGTAATTGCATTAATAGTGATTGAATAATACACATTATTTGAAACAACACCACCAATATCAAGGCTTCCATCAATAGGGCCAATTATTGGCGGGTTAACTTTAAAAGTACCGGGCATAATGGCAATGGTAGAAGAAGCACTGTGAGCACGAACAACCACCCCTGAAATAGTAGAAGCATATTCCTGTGGAATATTAGGAAAACTCGGAGGGTGTAAAATAAACTGTGTCAAAGCGTAATTAATTACCTTTAACATAGTTTAGAATGAAACAGGAAGAATCGCTCGATTATGAGCAAATGAAAAAGAAAGCCCT